>ENA-OUQW01002814-OUQW01002814.1-human-gut-metagenome-genome-assembly--contig:-NODE-2814-length-13684-cov-4.447428_pt1 | contig 13684 bp, 12 predicted proteins | sample MGYA00248464_ERZ548849 | MGnify/ENA primary metagenome ERZ548849 (study PRJEB26491, sample SAMN04978193) | human gut metagenome | host: Homo sapiens | study: EMG produced TPA metagenomics assembly of... | reverse complement strand
GTAGGTTTGCCCCACAGACCCTGTTCAACAGTTCTCGGAGGTTTTACTCGAGGCATACCTCTGTTACCCTCGATGGATGCAGTCAGGGCAGAACCTTCACCACATACGAATGCTCCGGCACCACGGTTGATATGTAAGTGGAAATTAATACCGGAACCAAGGATATTATCACCAAGGAGGCCATAAGACTCTGCCTGCTCAATAGCCATTCGAAGTCTCTGTACAGAAAGAGGATACTCGGCACGTACATAGATGTAACCGTCTTCTGCGCCTACTGCATAAGCGGCGATCACCATACCCTCGATCATCTTATACGGATCACCTTCCATTACGGAACCATCCATGAAAGCTCCCGGGTCACCCTCATCACCATTACATACTACATAGCGTACTTTCTCCGGCTGGCGTGCTACCTGTGACCATTTCTTGCCTGCAGGGAAGCCTGCACCGCCACGGCCGCGGAGACCAGACTTCGAGATCTCGTCGATAACACCCTGTGGGGTCATCTCAAAGAAAGCCTTCGCCATAGCGGAAAATCCACCTACGGAAATATATTCATCAATAGACTCTGCATCGATCTTACCACAGTTCTCAAGAACGATTCTTGTCTGCTGGTTCAGGAACGGAATATCGCTTGGATGTGGACAGGCCTCATCATTATGACGATAGAACAGACGGTCAACCGGCAGTCCGCAGATCACGGTTTTCTCTACGATCTCGCGGCAGTCATCTACCTGAACATGAACATACTGATAATCATATGGCTCAATTCTCATAAGAGGTCCAAGTTCACATAAGCCCTGGCATCCGGTCTTAACGATACCTACATGAGGAACATCTTTCTGCATCTCAACCGCAACACCCTCGATACCCTCACAGAGTCTTGACATTTCTTCGTAAATCTTCTGAGCACCGGAAGCGATACATCCGGTACCGGAACAGACGAGAACACGGCAGGTATAGCCATCAAGATTCTTCTTAACCTCAGCCTGTTTGTTTTTCAGATCTTCCATACTGGTTATACTCATACGCTCTCACCTCTCAATTCATTTAAAAGCTCAACAGCCTTCTCAGGAGTCATTTTCGGGTGAACTTCATCATTTACAGTCAGTGTCGGTGCCAGTCCGCAGGCACCAAGACATGAAACAGTCTCAACTGTAAACATCATATCATCCGTTGTATGTTTCTTATGAGTCAGTCCAAGCTCTTTCAGCATGGCTTCCTTAACAGGCATGGACTTACGTACATGACAGGCAGTACCATCACATACCTTGATGATGTACTTGCCCTTCGGCTCAAAGGAAAAGTTCTCATAGAAAGTGGCTACACTGTACGCCTTCGCTTCTTTTACACCAATCTGTTCCGCAACATAAGTAAGAAGCTCTCCCGGAAGATAACGGTACTCAGCCTGGATATCCTGCATGATCGGAATCAGTGATGCAGCTTTCCGGCCGTAGTGCTCGATGATCTCATCCGTTTTCTTGTAATACGTCTGGTCTAACATTCGGTTCCCTCCTTGTTTCTCATAGATTTTCCACTCGATCAACCTGTTCCACTACAGGTTAATGCTTTAACACTCTGTCAGTGCCGCGCGTTTATGCAAACCATTATTTTGCACTATTTTTGTGCTTTTAATTATAACTTATGTCGTCATTTTTCACAAGCAGTTTTTTTGCTTTTTTCAGAATATATCGAAATATTTACAACGGCTTACTGATTTTGTATCTATTTTCCATAAAATATGTTCAATTTTTAACAGCTTTGATAATAAAGATACAAATCTGCTCTTTGTTTCTGCCCAAAAACATTAAAGCCGGTTATTGATTTTATTTCTCAATTACTTTAAGATAGATAAAAAGTGCGTGGAAAACATTTAATTAATTTATTTTGTAAAGGAGAACATCTATGCGAAATCTTGACACACCAGTAAAACAGATCCGGCGAAAGATTTTTACCGAAATTGCAAAGATCGGATTTGAATCCACGGACGAATCCCTGATCCACGATATTGAATCCATTCCCTACAATATTGTAGAGGAACGTGCGAAATACCGCGAAAGTATCTACCGTGAAAGAGCCGTTGCGAGCGAACGCGTCCGCCTGGCCATGGGACTTTCCCTCCGCCCGGAGAACCGTTCCGTCCATCTGACCGACGGAGTAAAAGCCAGCAACATTGACGAGAAATATTACGAACCACCTCTTATGCAGGTAATCCCATCTGCATGTTCCGCATGCGAATCCAACAAATACGAAGTCAGCAACATGTGCCGCGGCTGCGTCGCACATCCCTGTATGCTCACCTGTCCCAAAGGCGCCATCTCCATGGTAGACGGAAAATCCTTTATCGACCAGGATAAATGCATCCATTGCGGAAGATGCAAATCCGTCTGTCCCTACGACGCCATCGCCCACAAAGAACGCCCCTGCGAACGCGCCTGCGGCGTAAAAGCCATCGAAAGTGACGAACAGGGACGCGCATCCATCAATCAGGACAAATGCGTATCCTGCGGCATGTGCATGGTCAGCTGCCCATTCGGAGCCATCTCTGACAAATCCCAGATTTTCCAGCTGTCCCACGCCCTTCGCGAAGGAACCGAGATCATTGCAGAAATCGCCCCCGCCTACATCAACCAGTTCGGCGAAGACGTCACCCCGGGCAAATTCCGCTCCGCCCTTAAACAGCTGGGCTTCTCAAACATTTACGAGGTAGCACTGGGCGCAGACATCGGCTGCATCTCCGAGGCACACCACTACGCCAAAGAAGTAGCCACCGGCAACCTCCCGTTCCTCCTCACCTCCTGCTGTCCATCATGGTCCGTCATGGCAAAGAAATACTTCCCAGCTATGATCGACAACATCTCCCAGGAGCTGACCCCAATGGTAGCAACCGCCCGCATTGTAAAAAAAGAACACCCCAGCGCAAAAGTAGTCTTCATCGGACCATGCGCCTCCAAAAAACTGGAAGCCATGCGACATTCCGTAAGAAGTGATGTAGACTTCGTGATCACCTTCGAGGAACTCTGGGGCCTGTTCGACGCCAAAAGCATCACCCCATCCACCTGCGAAGAACTCCCGGAAGAAACCCAGGCCGCAACCGCAGCAGGAAGAGGATACGCCATCGCAGGCGGCGTAGCCGGAGCCATCGAAAACTGCCTGAAAGAATACTACCCCGATGTACCCGTACACATCGAACACGCAGAAAGCCTTGCCGAATGCAAAAAAGTCCTCACTCTGGCAAAAGCCGGCAAGATCAAAAACTGCATGATCGAAGGAATGGCCTGCCCCGGAGGCTGCATCGGAGGCGCCGGAACCAACGCCGGCTTCGCCAAAACCTCCAAAGCCCTCAAAAAATACGTAGACAGCTCAGAACCAAAACTCCCATCCCAGGAGCTTGAAAACCTAGAACTGAACTAAATCCCCCAAATATGCTAAAATCCATTTAAACATTACTAAACAAAAAACGGAGATGCAACCTAGCTCTTTAATCTTCAAGGTTACATCTCCATTATTTTATCAACCAGGACAGGGCAAAGCCCGCCTCCATCCCTCATCCACATCCTATCGTTTAGCCAGACAACTTACCCCAACCAACGCACAGGCCCGGAAGGGAGTGCGGTTCTGTCTGCGGACGACTCTGCAGGAGGTGTGCTGGATCTTAGGCGGCGGGACTTCTGCGTTATTTTTCAAAAGCCAGCTGTCTGAGCGGCAAAAAGCCGCGAGTTCTGGCTTTTGGAAAATGGTTTTAGCAGAATCCCGGCGCCTTAGAACCAGCCACCGACGAAGCCCGGCCGCGGACAGAACCTCACTCCCTTCCGGGCCGTCCCCTCCGCCACTACTGTCCGCCACTACCTCTCCACCGTCTCCGTACTCTCCGGCCAGACATACTCCTCACCTTTCAGATCCGCCAGAAGGCTTCTCAATTTATACCCATAACTCCTCCCAGCAGCCCATCCACCCCCATAAGGATTCTCCTGAATCCCAAGCCACTCCACATAAGGAGCACTCTCCCGGGCAACATATTGAAACCGATTATCCACACAAGCCTGGTTCAGCTCCTCCGAAGAAGCATAAGCCTTCAGATGCTGCACCTGCGCCCGGATCCCCGTCCTTACATCAGGAAAAGAATTACCGGCAACACCACCACCGGTAGTTCCCAGCCCCGAAAAATTAAACTGCACCGCACTGGCATCCCCACCAAACTGAAGCCATCCGGTCTCAAGCATGGCCTGCTCAAAAACAACCTCTCCACGGACGCCCTCCGCATCCGCTTCCTCTATCACAATCGTGCAAAACGAATCAATATCCGGTGCACCACCCTCTGTCAGGACATCCGAAGGATACTCCACATTCTGCGCCTCATACTGCGCCACCATATCCTCCGCATCCACTGTGGTACACCCCATGATCGTATAATATCCATAAGTATTATCTGTGGAATCATCCACAAAACCATCTGCATTATTCTCTCCGGATGACTGCGGCTTCGAGATCTGCCCCTCCATGGAATGATCCACATCCTCTGCCAAAACACCTGCAGGCGTTCCGAACACCAGAACGCCTGCAAGCACCATCATCCGTAAACAAAAACGATTTCGGAATCTGTACATATATAAATAATCAATCCTTTATTACTGCGCTTTTCTCATTGCAGCTTCAACTACATGACCTACAAGAACAGAAGTTGTAACACTTCCTACTCCGCCAGGAACCGGTGTGATCGCATCAACGATTGGCTCAACTGCCGCATAATCAACATCACCACAAAGCTTGCCCTCTGCATTGACATTGATACCAACATCGATAATAGTCTGTCCCTCTCTGACATAATCAGCGCCGACAACACCAGCACGACCAGCTGCAACGATGACGATATCCGCCTCTTTTGCAACAGACGGCATATCAACGGTTCTTGTATGGCAGATCGTTACTGTCGCATTTTTCTTAACAAGCATCATGGCAGCCGGTTTACCAACTACAAGACTTCTTCCGATAACAACCGCTTTTTTGCCTGTGCAGTCGATTCCATAGTGATCAAGGATCTCCATGCATGCCTGCGGTGTACATGGCGGGAATCCGATCTTCTTGCCTGTAAATACACCAGACATGGAAAGATCTGTCATACAGTCAACATCTTTCTCTGCTGCAAGTGCATTCTCGATCACTGCCTGATCCAGATGTTTCGGAAGCGGACGGAACAGAAGAACTCCGTGGATCTTGTCATCTTTATTTACTTTATCGATGGTTGCAAGAAGCTCATCCTGGGAAACATCCTCCGGAAGAAGAATTTTCTCACATGCAACACCAAGAGTCTCACAGCGCTTTGTAGCACCTCTCTCATAGGAAATATCGCTTGGATTCTCACCAACGCGGATGATGCAAAGTGTAGGATCTACACCTTTTGCCTGAAGCTCTGCAACGTTAGCTTTGATCTTTTCATTGAGAGCTGCTGTTACTTCTTTACCTAATAACTGCTTTGCCATTTGTCTGGTTCCTCCTATTTCAGTCTTCCGAGAACACTGTCAAATGTCTCGTCTGCGATCTTTGTATATTTCTCAAGCATAGCGTCTGCTTTTTTATTTAATTCCTCTGCATACGCACGATCTGCCATGGACTTTGTATTGATATATACATTCAGGCTTGCTCCCTTAAGAGCTGCTTTGCAGAATGCAGCACCTACACCAGCATCACTGATTGCAAGCTTAGAACCTTTTGCTCCGAACTCAACGATAAGTTCAATAGCCTCGCAGCATTTCTCCATGATCTCCATAGGAACAGAGCATGCTTCCTTGAGGGCAGCTTCCATTACTCGAGCCTTCTCAGCCTTCTCTTCTTCTGTCTCTCTCGGCATTCCGTAAGCCTTGGAAAGAGGCTCAAAAACTTCCGCATCTCTCTCGATCAGATGAAGGAAATCTTTCTGAAGCTGATCACATTTCTTTTTCAGCTCCCACATCTCGTCCTCAACATCTGCATATTTTTTCTTACCAACAGTAAGGCTTCCAACCATGTTTCCAAGAGCTGTACCAACAGCAGCTACAAGGGCAGATGCACCGCCGCCGCCTGGAACCGGTGCCTTGGAGCTTAATACCTCGACAAATTCAGTACATGTACTGGTAGAAAATCCCATAGGACTCTCCTCCTTATATTCTTATTTTAGCACTCTTTAGAGCCCATTAGGGGCTTTATAAAAAGCCCCCTCCGGTTGTTTTTGATCTTATGTTCCGATTAGAAGAGGCCTGTGATCTTACCTGTCTCATCTACATCGATCTTGGTTGCTGCCGGAACTTTCGGGAGACCTGGCATAGTCATGATCTCACCGGTCAGAGCAACGATAAATCCTGCACCTGCGGAAATCTTCAGGTTACGTACTGTTACCTCAAAATCTGTCGGTGCACCAAGTTTTGTCTGATCATCAGTCAGGCTGTACTGTGTCTTAGCTACACAGATCGGGCAGTTGCCAAATCCAAGAGCTTCCAGCTGTTTTGCCTGTTTCTGAGCGTTTGCTGTCAGAACAACTTTCTTACCACCGTAAACTTTCTGTACGATGTTATTCAGTTTATCCTCGATGGATCCCTCAAGCTCATAAGCATATGTGAAGTCATTCGGCTCCTCAACAAGACGGATCACTTCCTCAGCAAGCTTCATACCGCCTTCGCCGCCTTTTGCCCATACCTCGGAAAGTGCAACGTTAACGCCAAGCTCTTTACATTTTGCCTCAACCAGGTCAAGCTCTGCCTTGGTATCGGTCGGGAATGCATTGATAGCAACTACACATGGAAGTTTGTATACATTCTTGATATTGCTTACATGTTTCAGAAGGTTTGGAAGACCTTTCTCAAGAGCCTCAAGGTTCTCGTTGTTCAGATCTGCCTTCGGAACACCACCGTTGTATTTCAGTGCACGAACAGTAGCTACGATAACAACTGCGCTTGGATGAAGGCCTGCCATACGGCACTTGATGTCAAGGAATTTCTCAGCACCAAGGTCAGCACCGAATCCAGCCTCTGTGATGGCATAATCAGCAAGTTTCATAGCCATCTTTGTAGCTGTTACAGAGTTACATCCGTGAGCGATGTTTGCGAATGGTCCGCCGTGAACGATTGCCGGAACATGCTCCAGTGTCTGAACAAGGTTTGGTTTCAGGGCATCTTTCAGAAGTGCTGTCATAGCACCCTCTGCATGAAGATCACCAGCTGTTACCGGTTTCTGCTCGGAAACTTTACCATAGGTATATCCGATGATGATTCTGGAAAGTCTCTCTTTCAGATCTTTGATATCACTTGCCAGACAGAGAACTGCCATGATCTCCGATGCTACGGTGATGTCGTAACCGTCCTCACGCGGCATACCGTTTGTTCTTCCGCCAAGTCCGTCTACTACATTACGAAGCTGACGGTCGTTCATGTCAACGCATCGTCTCCAGGTGATCTTTCTCGGGTCGATGTTCAGTTCATTACCTTGGAAAATATGGTTGTCGATCATTGCTGCAAGAAGGTTGTTTGCCGCACCGATTGCATGGAAATCACCGGTAAAATGAAGGTTGATATCCTCCATCGGAACTACCTGTGCATAGCCGCCGCCTGCCGCACCACCTTTGACACCGAATACCGGTCCAAGGGATGGCTCACGAAGAGCTACCATAACATTTTTTCCAAGTCTCTGCATTCCATCTGCAAGACCTACCGTTGTAGTTGTTTTTCCTTCCCCTGCCGGTGTCGGGTTGATAGCTGTCACAAGAATCAGTTTGCCGTCTTTTTTGTCTGTTTCTTTCAGGAGATTATAGTCGATCTTTGCTTTGTATTTACCATACTGCTCCAGATATTTGTCATCAATACCTGCTTTCTCTGCAATCTTGGTAATTGGCTCCATTGTGCACTCCTGTGCAATCTCGATGTCACTTTTAAATCCCATAATGTTCTCCTTTCTCCGCTGCAACCGTCTGCATCTTTTATCCCATAAAAAAGAGCAGTATCTGAAGTTTTTCAAATACTGCCCAGACGGTCGACTCATCGAATCTCCGGCTCCCTCGTGGTTATCCCACAACTCCGTCAGTCACCGAAGACTTTATTAATTTGATGATTGAATATTAACATATTTATTAGTACTTGTCAAGAAATTATCAAATTATTTTTTTCACTTTTAAAGTGAACTGAGTCTAATTTTCTGAATCATTTCAGTTTTCCGTACTATTCATCAGATACTGAATGTTATAAGGAAAATTCTGTTTTTCGTCAATTAACGTAAATCAGGTCTGATTTTTGCCTGCAAACCCACACCGGATCGCCTGTGTCGGACATATCTTTTTACATCTTCCACATCGGATGCATTCTGTACTGTTTGGATTTTCCATCGGATCGACCTCCATCTGGCAGATATTTCTGCATTTTCCGCAGTGAACACATTTTTCTTTATCTACTCTGTAACGAAAAACGGAAACTTTATTAAATACCGAATAAAAAGCTCCCAACGGGCAGATATACTTACAGAATGGCCGGTATATCATAATTGATAAGATAATGGTGATCACCAGGATTGTATTTTTCCACATGTACAGCCAGCCTACTGCACTTCGCATGGATTTGTTCAGCAGCACCAGAGGGATACCTCCCTCCAGCGTTCCTGCCGGGCAGATCAGCTTGCAGAAATATGGCGCTCCCTGTCCCATGATATCTACTACAAACATTGGAAGTATGATCACAAATACAAGAAAGATCACATATTTCAGTTTTCGCAGAAGCTTATCTCCCCGAAATGTCCGGATCTTCTTTGGAAAAGGAATCTTGTTCAACAGATCCTGGATCAGTCCAAATGGGCAGAGAAATCCGCACACCAGTCTTCCAAGCAGCGCTCCCACAAAGATCAGAAATCCAGCTACATAATATGCCATCTTGAAGTTCCAGCTTCCAATCACAGCCTGAAGGGAACCAATGGGACAGGCCCCTCTTGCCCCGGGGCAGGAATAACAGTTCAGCCCCGGAACACAGACATTTTTCAGTTTTCCGGTATAGATCTTTCCAGTCACAAACCCTGATATGTGACTGTTTGTAAGGGCCGCCCACAATGCCTGGACTCCATGCCGCGGCCATTCATTTATTTTCATCTTCTTATTATCCAATGCCAATACACTCCATACAGATGTTGATCGCTTTTGTAAAAACTACAGATACCTCACCTCTGCAGATTCCCAGTATCATCAGTAAAATCCCCAAAAACGCCAGAGCTGGTCCGATCCACCTGGATTCTGTTATTTTCCGAATCATTTTTTCACTCTCCGTAATGATCATCTTTTACTTTGAAACGTTTTTAAGCTCTTTTTCCACGATTTCCTTCCATTCGTCCAGTGTATGGCTTCCTGTATAGGTATCGCCTACAATGTTTCCATCTTTGTCAACAAAAAATGTTTCAGGAAATGCGGAAATCCCCTGCAGACGGCCGTTCATCATAGTAGTATCCGGTATCAGGAACGGATACTCTGCTTTTGTTTTTTCCTGAAGAATGCCTGCTTTTTTTACAGCCTCCTCGTCCTGATTTCCCTTTTCATCTGTAGTATCAAGCACCACGCCTGCTACTCCGACGCCTTTCTCTTTCATTTCTTTATAAAGCTCCTGAAGTTCCGGAATTTCTTTTACACATGGTGAACACCAGGTTGTAAAAATATTTACCAGCGTCAGGTCATAGTCACTGAATACTTTTTCTGTATATGTTTTTCCATCTATTCCTGTTGTTTCAAATTTTCCTACAGATTTTGTATCCTCCGGGTTGACGCTGGTATCCTGTGGCTGGTCAAACACGGAAATATTCTGATACGGTGCCATTTCCGTAATGTCGGTTTTGATCTTTTCCAGCTCCTTTGTCAGCTTTTCATCTGCATCTTTGTTGGTGCTCAGATAATATTTGTATTTCCCGTCACTGCTGCTTCCAAGCTCTTTATGCTCTGTACAGCCAGTGATCTCATCCAGCTTTTTCTGTGAAGCTTCGTCATAAACGCCAATTGTACCAATTCTGTCCAGACCTGCCACCCAGTCGTCATATCCTGTTCCCATCTTCTGTATTTCGGCATTTTTCTGTTCCTCTGTCATTTTGCTCCAGCTTACATAGGCATATGTCACTGCATTGGTCTGATTCTCAAAATCTTCCGTAGTAAGCATTGCAATGCTCTGGTCCTTGATCTGATTTAACAGCTCCTTCGAAAGTGAAAGCTTCAGTCCCAGAAACGGATATTCATAAGAATCCTGTGCCTTGCAGGTTACGTCGGAAGGCTTAAATGTACCTGCTACCAGATCTGATGAAACTGCCTCTCCATCCACCGCCATTGCCTCTCCGATATCTGCTGTTTCCGTGCTCTCTGCCGCTGTTACCGGCACACTTCCTAATGCAGATATTCCTAATACCGCTGCTGCCATAAGTGCTGTTATTTTCTGTGTTCTTAATTTCATTGTTTATATTCTCCCTTCTGATATCACCGGCCCATATCCGGAACCGACGTATATTTTATATGTAAATCTTGCTCTCTGTAGCCTTACTATATCATCCCCTGTATAAAATCTCTGTTAAGAAGTGAAAAAATTTACAGGAATTTTATGCTATACATGATATGATAGATAACAAAGCAAAATCAACTGTTTTTTAGGAGAATTTATTATGCATATATTGATAATCGAAGATGAAAAGCAGCTCTGCCAGTCTATTGCGGAGGGACTTCGCATGGATGGCTATGAAGCGGACACATGTTTTGACGGGGATGAAGGACTGGAATTATGTCTGGTGGAAAATTATGATCTCATCCTTCTTGATCTGAACCTTCCAGGCGTTGATGGTCTGGAAATCCTGCGCCAGTTTCGGGAATCCGATACTTCCACTCCCGTTTTGATCCTCTCTGCCAGAGGACAGATCCAGGACAAGGTTGAAGGGCTTGATCTCGGTGCCAATGACTATCTCACAAAGCCTTTTCATTTTGAAGAGCTGGAGGCACGGATCCGAAGTCTGACACGAAGGAAATTTATCCAGCAGGATGTATGTCTGCAATGCGGACGTATCAGCTTTGATACCCGTACAAGAAAGGCCAGTATCGATGGACTTCCTCTTTCTCTGACCCGAAAGGAAAGTTCTCTTCTGGAATATTTCCTTCTTCATCAGAACCGTATCATAAGCCCAGAAGAAATGATCGAGCATATCTGGGACGGAAGCGTCAACAGTCTCAGCAATTCCATTCGTGTCCACATTTCTTCTCTTCGAAAAAAGCTGCGCACGGCTCTCGGCTTTGATCCAATACAGAATAAGATCGGCCAGGGTTACATTTTAACGGAGGATATAAAATGAAAAAAATAACCGGAAAGCTTTCTCTTCAATGGCGTCTGACACTGATCACCGCACTGCTTATGACAGTCACCTGCATTCTGATGTATTTTTTTATCAGTCAGTCTGCAGTTGCCGGAATGGAGAATCTGGGAGATTACATGATACGGATCGATAACACAGACTCTGCTCCCATCACCTTTAATATGGATCCCTCCGTCTTATTTCCGGAGCTTTCCGATCAGCTGCAGCTAACCAAAAAACTTTTTCTCACCAAAGGACTCATGGTAACAGGGATCATCATCCTTCTCAGCAGCATCTGCACTTATTTTATCAGCCGCCAGGCATTACTTCCGCTTCGCAGACTCAGCCAGGAGTTAAACCAAATAGAGGTCCAGAACCTTTCAGAGGCTCTGGAAGTTCCTGCTACCAATGACGAAATTTCCCGCCTGACAATTTCATTTAACAAAATGCTCGCACGCCTGGATGAGGCCTTTACTGCTCAGAAGCAGTTTTCTGCCAATGCAGCCCATGAGCTGAGGACTCCTCTTGCCGTTATCCAGACAAATCTGGAGGTTTTTGCCCGCAGGGAAGCACCTGCTTTAAAAGATTATCAGGAGATCTTTGCCATGCTCCAGGAACAGACCGGGCGACTTTCCCATCTGGCTGAAATCCTCCTGGATATGACCGGTGTACAGACTGTTGAACGTTCCGAAAGGATTTCACTGGCAGCACTGACGGATGAGGTTTTCTGCGACCTGGCTTCCGTAGCGGAACAGAAGGATGTTGAACTGATCCAGCAGGAGGGAGACTGCATCATTACCGGAAGCTATCTGCTGCTGTATCGCGCTGTGTACAATCTTGTGGAAAATGCGATCAAATACAATCACTCCGGTGGAAAAGTAACCGTAAATATCCATCCTTCCGAAGAAATAACAGATACATCCACGTCTGTCAATTACGTCCTTCTTGAAGTCTCCGACACCGGAATCGGCATTCCTCCTGAATATCAGGAAAAAATCTTCACCCCGTTTTTCCGTGTGGACAAATCAAGAAGCCGCGCTATGGGAGGTGCCGGCCTGGGACTTGCGCTTGTCAGTGAAATTGTCAGACAGCATAACGGACAGGTAAAAGTACTGGAAAGCAGCAAAAAAGGCAGCATAATTGCAATTATGCTGCCAGTCTGAACATGTTTGTATTACATTTACTTTATATGCTCATGAACGCAATCGCTTTGCGATCTGCGTTCAAATCCGAGTATATTTTTTCAACAATACTGTCTGTATCCATTTCGCAGGTAATAGCCTGTTCCCTGAGAACTGAAGAAAAATCTTTTTCTCTCCACCATCTGCGCATATCTTTTTCACCAAATTCTCTGTTTCTTGTATTATGTCGTCTCACGGTTTCTTCAAACGACAGATCAAAATAATATGCGTATACATTTGAACCATATAATTCATTTGCCAGTTCAAACAACGAACGATACCATTCATCATACATGATCCCTTCCAGGATAGAAAATTCGCTGTGTTCCCTTCCGTATCGTAAAAGTTCTGCCATAAGCGGCAAAACCTTTGTATCTATGCCATCATCAACCCACAGCATATTTCTTCTGACCTCATCCTGTGATATCAGCATTGTATTACGTCCTAGCTTTTTCTGTAATGCTTTCGCTACTGTTGTTTTTCCACTTCCGGAGTTTCCTCTGAGAATGATCAATTTTCCCATGCTTTGGTTTCTCCCTTACTCATCCTTTTTTCTTTTATACTGATAATTTCTGTACAGTAACCGTTTCTTATTGTCTCATATTTCGATACTCCGTAGGTGAAATCCCATAGCAGCTTTTGAATACCTTCGAAAACTGAAACGGATTTGTATATCCCACATCTGATGAGATATCTGATATGGAATATTCTGTGGTTGCCAGCAGGAGCTTTGCCTGATTCATCCTCACTTTACGAAGATATTCCCGTGGTGACTGGTCGTATTCCCGGCGGAACAGTGTGCTGAGATAGTTTGGATGTACATGGAGGATTCCTGCCACATCCTGGATCCGGATATCCCTGCTGTACATGCGGTCCATATAGTTTTTTGCATCTTTTGCCAGATTTTTTTCTTCTTTTGTCAGCTTTTTTATATCACCCTGTGTTTCCAGCAGCCTGGCAAAAAGATGCAGCATTCTGCTGTTTGCTTCCAGAGATGCGGAAAAATTCCGTATGGAGAAAAACTGCTCTCCCGGAAAATCTTCTTCCTGATAAATGGCCACATCCTGAAGTCTTTTATCCATCACTGACAAAATCGACAGGATTTCTTTTTCCAGTTCTTTAGCCGGAAGCGCCAGGTCCAGGATCTCATTTTTTCCAAATAAAAGATCGATAAATTTATTTCCATT
>ENA-OUQW01002807-OUQW01002807.1-human-gut-metagenome-genome-assembly--contig:-NODE-2807-length-13740-cov-3.669931_pt1 | contig 13740 bp, 13 predicted proteins | sample MGYA00248464_ERZ548849 | MGnify/ENA primary metagenome ERZ548849 (study PRJEB26491, sample SAMN04978193) | human gut metagenome | host: Homo sapiens | study: EMG produced TPA metagenomics assembly of... | reverse complement strand
TTATTTGGCTTAATTAAAAATGGATTGTATTTTAAAGCTTGTACTAATAAGTTTTTGGTTGCATCTACAACTATTTTTACATTTTGTTTTTTTACAATGCTACATATTTTTTCATATATATCATCTTTAATTGAGCTTGGTATACTACCAGATAAAACCAAATAATCGTTTTCATTTAGAGTTTTTAGTTTCTCTAATAACTCTAAAATCTTATTTTCACTTATCTGTGGTCCATTAGTATTTATCGCTGTCTCTTCTTCTCCCGAAATTTTTACATTTATTCTCGAATTTCCTTCTTCTAAGTCTATAAAATCGGTCTTTACCTTCATATTTCTTAATAATCTTTCTAGCTCTGCTCCTACAAATCCTGCTTTATATCCTAATGCGATATTATCAATCTCTAAATTAGTTAATACTGTAGAAACATTTATCCCTTTTCCTCCCGGAAGTATTAATTCCGTTTTAGACTTTTGTATTTTTCCAATTTCCAATTTATCTAGTTCTAAAATGTAGTCTAGTGCTGGGTTAAATGTAACTGTATAAATCATTTTCTCCCCTCCTATCTTTTGTTAAATTTTCATGGTAATTCTATCATATATCATTATTATTTACAATTATTATATTTTTTATTATTGACAAGGCTAACATTTTTTATTATAATTTTTTTACTTAATTCAAGCTTTTTTAGGAGATTTCATGAAAAAATTTTTACTATTTTTTATTTTATTCGTATTTTTAATATTTTACATTTATCATTTTACTTTATCCCAAAGTTCTATAAATATTAACTTAATTTCAACTGCTAATCCCAATAGTCTATATAATAATAAACTTATACCACGGTTCATATGGTTTCTTTTCTCTAATAGTTAAATCCACTAAAAATATTAATTTTAAAATTCTAAGTTCACATTCTAATATTCCAGCAAATTTGAATATCTATATTAATAATTCACTTGTGGATATTTCGCAAAATAACTCTTGTTTATACACAGCTAATACAAATACTGTGGATATTATATCTTTTTTCTGGGAATGGCCAGTTAATAATACAGATACTTTTTATAATTCTACTCTCTCTTTAAATCTTCAAATATTTTTCGAAAGGAATTAGTCTTGAAAAAAATTTTATTTTTATTTGCTATAGTTTTTTTATTAGCTTCAGTAATTATTCATAATAATTACTCTATCAATCAAAATATATGTATTTATTCTAATATTGCAGAACCTATTTTTAATGTTGAGTTTGATACTCCATTGGTTTTAGACAATACTAATAATTTCGCACAATATTCTTTTAAAATATCTAATTCTAAAGATAATATTATTTCTGATATTCCATTTTGTTATTATTTTTATTTAGCGAATCTAACTCCAGATTTTTCTGTATCATGTTATATGGATAGTACAGAAATTCTCTTATCGAATTTTGTATCCGAAAAATTTATATTAAATAATCTAACTAAAGAAGAACATATTTTTACTATTTCTATTAAATATACTGGGAATTTTACTACCTCTATATTAACTAACTTTAAATTAAAAATTATTTATGAACAGTATAATCATTAAATATTAATAAAAGGAGTTTTTATGAAAAAAGTCATTTTTCTTATTTTATTTTTCATAGCATTTAATTCAATTAATTCTATTGCTAAATATTCTAATATTGTTGAATATAATTTTTTAACTGTAAATATTTTATTAGTAGAAAATATTTATCAAAATTCCAATTTATATACTAAAAATTCTTCTAAATCACTTCCTAATAAATATAATCTTCCCAATACTCATACCGTAAATACATATATTAATTCAGATGTATTTATAGATACAAACACAAATATACAAATTCAAATCACAAAATAATTTTTGATTTTTTATTGCTGTTTACCTCACTTAATGTCATAATATATATGAAAATAGGAGGTGATATTTTGTATATCTACATTATTATAGGAATTATAGTAATACTTTTAATATATATCTTAATAACTTATAATTCTTTTATTAATTCAAGAAATTTAGTTAAAGAAGCTTTTTCTACAATGGATATCTATCTAAAAAAGAGATGGGATCTTATTCCTAATTTAATAGAAGTTGTAAAAGGGTATTCTAAATATGAAAATGAAACTCTAACTAAAATTACTTCTTTACGAAGTTCTAGTTATGATGAATTAACTATGGATAATAAAATTGATATAAATGAAGAATTGTCTAAATGTTTATCAAATATCTTTGCAGTTTCAGAAAATTATCCAGAATTAAAAGCAAATGAATTATATACTAATTTAAGTAATAATTTAATAAGTATAGAAGATGAAATTGCAAATAGCAGAAAGTATTATAATGGTACTGTGCGAAATTTTAATAATAAAATTCAAATGTTTCCAAATAATATTCTAGCTAAATTATTCAGATTCAAAGAATTTAAAATGTTTGAGGCAAATGCAGAAGAAAAAAATAATGTTGGGGTGAATTTAAATGACTAAAAAAATTATTGGAGTTATACTTTTTATTTTATCATTTATATTAATTTCTTTTTTACCTAATAATTCATATGCTGTTACAGATTATGTAATAAATTCTTATGATATTAACGTAAAAGTAAATGAAAATAATACATTTGATATTACAGAAACAATTACCGCTAATTTTTATACGAGAAAACATGGAATAATTAGAACTATTCCTCTAAAAAATACTATTGAAAGATTAGATGGTTCTACATCTACTAATCGTGTCAAAATTACAAATTTACAAGTAAATAATGAATATTCAAAAAGTAATAGTAATGGTAATTTGGCTATAAAAATAGGAAATCAAGATACTTATGTAACTGGGCTACAAAAATATGTAATTAAATATACATATGATATAGGTGCAGACCCCGTAAAAGATGCCGATGAATTTTATTATAATTTAATTGGAACCGAATGGGATACACGTATTTCTAATGTTAGTTTTTCTATCACAATGCCAAAAGAATTTGATGCTTCATCATTGGGATTTTCTTCTGGCAGATATGGGTATACCGATAGTGACAGCGTTTCTTACTCTGTAAATGGTAATACAATCAGTGGTATTTATACAGATACATTACCTGCAGGAAATGGTCTTACTGTTAGACTTACTTTACCTGATAACTACTTTGTTGGAGCTCGTAATAATAATACAGATTATTATATAATTATAGGTATAAGCTTAGTAATTGTATTTATTGCATTTATTCTATGGTTATTATTCGGCAGAGATAAGCCTGTTATAGAAACTGTAGAGTTTTATCCACCAGAAGGTTACAATTCAGCTGAACTTGCATTTTTATATAAAGGCGAAACAGATGATAAAGCTGTAGTTTCACTATTAATCTATCTAGCAAACAAGGGCTATTTAAAAATTGAGGAAACCGAAAAAAAGGCATTATTCGCAAGTACAAAAGATTTTACAATATATAAATTGAAAGAATACGATGGAACAAATGAAATAGAAAAACTTTTCTTTAATGGTCTATTTAGAACAAGATCTGCTGTTACATCTTCAAGCTTAACTAATCGTTTTTATATAACAGTAAATCGTATAAAAAAACTTTTAAATAAGAAAGAAAATAAGACTAAGATTTTTGATAAAAAATCTTTAAGATTAAAAAAACTTATTATCCCTATGATGCTTATAATTTTTGCCTTAATAACCGCAAAACCTTTTTATGACAATGGAATGATAAGCGCGCTTCCTGTTGCTCTAATATTCCCTGGAGTTGGTTTTTCACTTATGATATCAATATTAACATCAAGCAGTCCAAAATCTGCAAAAATATTCATAATTTTTTGGGGCTTATTATTTGGTGGAATACCTCTTTTTATGATACTTCCAATTATATTTTCAACTCCAGTTTCTGCTATTACATATTTTATAGGAATTTTATGTATAATAGTTCTTTATGTATTTAGAAAAATTATATTAAAAAGAACTCCATTTGGTTCAGAGCTTTTAGGAAAAATTAAAGGATTTAAACGTTTCTTAGAAACTGCTGAAAAGGATCAACTAGAAGCAATGGTTGAAAAGGAACCAGAATATTTTTATAATATCTTACCTTATACTTATGCTTTAGGTGTATCAGATAAATGGGTAGAACAATTTGAAAACATTGCAGTTGAACCGCCTACTTGGTATTATTCTAGTACTGCATTTTCAGTTCACTCTTTCAGTACATTTATGAATAGTACAATGACTAGTGTAAATACTTCTATGACGTCTAGACCTTCAAGCTCTGGTTCTGGTGGCTCTTCCGGAGGAGGCTTCTCTGGTGGAGGTTCCGGAGGCGGTGGAGGAAGTTCTTGGTAGAATTTTTATAGGGATTTTGGGGACGTTCCTTGAAATCCCTATTTTAAATTATAATTTATTGTAATATTTTACTACTTTTTACATATAATATAAATAAATTAAATTATATGTATTGACAACAAATACTATCAGTTATATAATATTACTTGTAGCACATCGCGGGGTGGAGCAGTTGGCAGCTCGTTGGGCTCATAACCCAAAGGTCGGAGGTTCGAGTCCTCCCCCCGCAACCAATCATATCAATCCAAGCATTTGCTAATAATAGCAAATGCTTTTTTTATTTAATCTTAATAACAAAAAAGAAGCCTTACTCTTGTAAGACTTCTTTACTAATTAAATTTATTATTAATCATTTTCTTTAACTTCAACACTTGTATTTAAAACTGCATCCTCTTTACCTTGTTCACTTTCTTCTTGTTTTTTAACTGCATCTATAATCATAATAAACTTAACTTCACCCTCATTACCATCATTTAACATAGTAAAATTATTATATTCTTTTGATAATTCAGTTAATTTTTCTGTTCTTTCTGCAACATCTCTTAAGTCTCCGTTTATATAATTACAAATCTTTTTAATACCTTGTTCATTAAATGTTTGAATTCCTTCAGCTAAAGTTGTTGCTCCATCTGATAATGTTTTTGCACCTTCTGTTAATTGTCCGTTTGCTGTTGTTAATTGTTGTGTACTTGTGTCTAATGTTTGAATTCCAGATTTTAATGCTGTTGAACCTTTACTTAGTTTGTTTGCTCCTGCTGATAATGTTTTTGTTCCACTTACTAAAGATTTTGAACCTGCTGATAATTGATTTAATGCATCTGGTAATTTTTTAGATGCTGTATTTAATTGTCCTAATCCTGCATTTACTTGTGTCATTGCATTTCTTAGTGTTGTCATTCCTTTTGTTACTGTTGTTAAAGATTCTTTGCTACTTGAAACTTTTTTAGCTAATTCTTGTTTTTGTGTATCTGCTCCTTCTTTGTATTGATTGTATTTAGCTATTATTTCTTCATTTGCTTTTATTTGTTTTTCTAAATTTTCAATCATTGTTTTGTTTGCTGCTTTTGATTCTTCTGTTGCACCTAATGCTTGTTGTACAGCTTTTAATGTTTTGTTATTTGCTGTTAAAGCTTTTATTGTTCCTTGGCTTGTTGCTGATAAGTTTTCTAATGCTTTATTTAATCCCTCATTTGATGTTTGTAATGACTCTACTATTGTGTTTACTCCTGTTACTAAACCTGGTGTTGTTTTTCCGTTTGCTTGTGTGTCATTTAATCCATTTAATACTTGTGTGCTTCCTGCATATAATGCTTCTATGCTATCTGGCATACTTGTTAATTGTGAACTTAATTCTCCAATTCCAGCATTTAATTGTTCAGCACCATTTTTAAGTGATGTACTTCCTTGGTTGATTGTTGTTATTCCTGTGTCTATTTGTGAATAGTTTGAGTTTACACTGCTTACTCCTTCAGATACTTGGTTCATTGCGTTGTTAAATTCTTGACTTTTTTCTGAATAAGTTTTAGCTCCATCTTTTAATGTGTTTGCTCCTTCTTGAATTTGATTCATTGAGCTTTGTAATGTATTTAATTGTGCATATATTTCATCTAGTTTATCAAATGCATTTATGTCTTCTTCTTCTAAAACTTTTGGTGTAACATATGAGAATATACCATTTGTTTCAAAATCTGTTGCATCCATTGTTATTTCTATATTGCTTGGTATTTCAACTTCATTTGCTGAAACTCCTAAGCTTTCTTGTAATCCTGGCATTGCCATACCAATAACTGTTGTTTTTGTTCCATCATTAATTACTTTTCCGTTTGATATTGTAATGTTTTGATTGTTTTCATTTTTTACTATTGTTCCTGCTACTACTACAAATGGAACATACATTTTTACTTTTTTTCCATTTACTGTAACCGATCTTTCTTCTTTGTTTGTGTATTGTAATGTTATTTTTACTTTTCCTGATTTTCCAGCTATTTCGTTTGCTGAAAGTTCTTTTCCATCTAATTCATATTTTACTTTACATTCTATTGGTAAGTCTTTTTGACTTTCTCCTTGATAATATATGTCGTTTTTATTTGCATTCCAAGTAAATGTACTTCCATCTTGTGTGAAAGTTTCATCTCCACTTGTATTTTTTACATTTAATAAGTCTGATAAATCTTTTATTAATTCTTCATTTTCTGTATTTTCAATATGTGTACTTACTATTGTTTTGTAATTGTTTCCTGAAGCATCTAATTTTGAATATACTGTTTCGTCTTTTGTATATGCAAAAACTGGTAAAGTATATCCAACCATTGAGCATAATAATGTTCCAGATACTATTTTTGAAATAACTTTGTTATTCATTTTTTATTCCACCTTTCTTTATTTTAAATTCTTCATTCCAACTGTTGTTTTGCATACTAATTTGTCAAATAACATTAAGAATGCTGGTAATGCCATTATTACCGTAAACATACTTATTATTGCACCTCTAGACATTAGTGTACATAGTGAAGCTATCATTCCTATTTTTGAAATTACTCCAACTCCAAATGTTGCTCCAAAGAAACATAGTCCACTTACTATAATTGAGCTTATTGATGTTCCTAATGCTTCTGATATTGCTTCTTTTTTGTCTTTTCCTTCTTTTCTTAAGTTTATATATTTTGTTGTTATTAATATTGCATAATCTATTGTTGCTCCTAATTGAATTGTTCCAATTACTATTGATGCTATAAATGGTAATGTTGTATTTGTATATGTTGATATTCCCATATTTAAGAATATTGCAAATTCTATTACTGCCATTAATATTACTGGTAATGAAATTGATTTTAATACAAATATCATTATTACAAATATTACTACTATTGATACACTATTTACACTATTGAAGTCATGGTCACTTATTTCTACTAAGTCTTTCATTAGTGGTCCTTCTCCTGCTAGTAATGCATCATTGTCGTATTCTTTTATTATTGTATTTATTTTATCTACTTGTTCATTTAATTCATCTGTTGCTAGTTCATAGTCTGAGCTAATTACAACTAGTTGATATTTATCATTTTGAAGTACATTTCTTATACTTTCTGGTATTACTTCTTCTGGAATTCCATTATCTGCAAGTGTTGAATAACCTAATGCAAATTCAACTCCATCTAAGTCTTCTATTTTATCTAACATTTCATTTACTTTGTAGCTTGGTACATCTTTATCTATTAACGCAAGTTCTGTTGATACCATGTTGAATTTTTCTTCTAGTGTATTTGTTGCTTCTATACTAGGTAATGTTTGTGGTAATGTTTTATTTAAATCATAATAAACACTTATATTTGAATATCCGTAAATTGCTACTGGTAATATTATTAGGAATGCTACTATAATTGCTTTATAATGTTTTATATTGAAGTTTTTTAATTTTTCAAATCTTGGTAAGATTTCTTTATGTTTTGTTTTTTCTATTGCTTTGTCAAATATTAAAAGCATTGCTGGTAATACAGTTACAACTGAAACTACTCCTAAGAATACTCCTTTTGCCATTACTATTCCTATATCTTTTCCTAGTGTTAAGTTCATACTACATAATGCTAAGAAACCTGCTATTGTTGTTAGTGAACTCCCTACTACTGATACTAAGGTTTTTGATATTGCATGTGCCATTGCTTCATCATTGTCTTTGTAATTTTCTTTTTCTGCTTTATAACTATGATATAAGAAGATTGCAAAGTCCATTGTTACACCTAATTGTAAAACAGCACTTATTGCTTTTGTTATATAAGATATTTCTCCTAAGAATATGTTTGAACCCATATTATAAAGAATTGCAATTCCTATACTTGCTAAAAGAAATACTGGTGCTAGATATGAGTCTAATGCAAATTGTAAAACTATCATACATAATACAACTGCTATGACTACATATGTTACTATCTCTGAATTTGCTATGTCTTTTGTATCTAATACTAATGCTGACATTCCACTTATTTTACATTGTTTGTCTGCTATTTTTCTTAGTTGCTCTATTGATTCTAGTGTTTTGTCTGATGATATTCCTTCTTTGAATGTTACTAAAATTGCTGTATCTCCATCTTTGTATGCTATATCTTTTATATTATCTGGTAACATTTCTACTGGAACATTTGACCCTAATAAATCTGCTATGCTTACTACTTTTTCTACATTGTCTAATTGTTTGAATTTGTCCTCTAATTTTTGTATATCTTTTGTACTCATGTTTTCTGTAATTACAATTGAGTATGAACCCATATTAAATTCGTTTGTTAATATGTTTTCACCTTGAACTGTATCTACATCGTCTGGCAAATATGCCAATATGTCATAATTAATTCTTGTTGCTTTCATTCCTATTACTGATGGAATTAAAAGTAATAATGCTATTGCAAGTATTATTTTTTTGTGCTTGCATATTTTCTCTGCTATTTTTAACATTTTTTCTCTTCCTTCCTTTTCCGGTCATAAAACAACTTCATGACCATTAGTCACTTTCTATATAATACTACTTTTGTGACCGTTGGTCAATACTTTTTGCAAAATTTATTAAATTTCTTGACCAAAAGTCAATTTTGTGCAATAATAATATTATGCGGGGGTGTAATAATATATGAAAAATGATAAAGAAGAAAAAGAAAATAGATTATTAAATACAGCATTTAGATTATTTACTGAAAAAGGAATAAAAGAAACCTCTATTCAAGAAATTGTTGATAATGCTAGTGTAGCAAAAGGAACTTTCTATTTATATTTTAGAGATAAATACGAAATTAGAGATATTTTAATTGTAAAAAAATCTCAAAAATTATTTGAAGACAGTTTGAAGTCTCTTAGAAAAAATTATATATCAGATTTTTCTGATAGTATTATTTATATTATTAATTATGTAATTGATGAATTAACAAAAAATCCTCTTTTATTAAAATTTATTTCCAAGAATTTATCTTGGGGTGTTTATAATAAAGCGGTTTTAAATATATATGATAAAACAGGAAATGATATCAACAATGAACTTACTCTTCACGACTTATTTATAAATGGTATTAAGGAAAATAATATAAAGCTTTCAAACCCAGACGTAACTTTATTTATGATTATAGAGTTAGTTGGTTCTACTTGCTTTAATTCAATTCTTTATAAAGAGCCTTTACCTATTGAAGAGTATAAGCCTTATTTATATAAAACAATACGAAATTTAATAAAATCAGAAGAATGATATTTATTGTGGGAAGTACGAAATTTGTATATTTTGTGCTTCTTCTTTTCTTATTGCTATTATGCTTCCACGAACAAAAAAAGCTCTTGGATCTTTTGATGGGCTTACTAAAACTGGAACAATCTTTGTCCCTTTTACAAGTCCTAAATCCAATAGCCTTCTTTTTATATTTCCTATACATTCTATATTCTCTATTTTCCCATATTCATTTAATGGTAATTTATCTAATGTTGTTATTGTTTCCATTTTAATCCTCCAAAATACAATTCTTTATTATATTATATTTTGTCGAATTTTAAATGTTACTGTTCTAGTTTATGTTCTCTTGTGTAAATTTGTGCATCTGCATCCATTTCGTTTTTTACATTTTCTATTATTTGTTCTGTTGATATTTTGTCTTTATATTTATCTAAATCTCTTAATAGCTTATCTTTTATTTCTTTTTCTGTAAACACTTCATTTATTGATTGTTCTCCATCTTCGTTTTCATAATTCTGAATTTGTCTTACATAGTAATCAATATCTATGTGTTCATGAGTTTCAGTATATTCTTTTCCATCAAAATCTTTTACATCTTTTGGTTCACATCCATTTTCTGTATGTTCTTCAATTTCATCTTGGACTTTATCATTTTGATAAACTCCTTGGTTTCTGTTAAATACTCTTCTTGTTTCTACTGGAATTTTTTTAGTTTTTGATGTTTCTATTTGAATACCTACATTTTCATTTTCTTCTTTTGTTTTTTGATATAAGAACATATTTACATTTCCCATATCATTTTCACACCCAATACTTGCCCCATTTGATTTTCTTGTATATACAGATTGGTCTTTGTTATCTCTTGTTGCTGTACTATCTGCTTTTACTTTTGTTTGTTCTCTACTTGCATTATTACCAACTGTTTTGTCCATTTCAAATTCATCATTTAAAACCTTTGCAGTTCCATCATTTTTCATTCCTACCAAAGAATAGGTTGTATTATTTATTTTTTCCTTTGATTTTTTTGAAATATCTTTAATATTATCTGAATATATTACAAATATACTATCATATTCTTTCAAATCAAGTCTTTGTGCTAAATTTTCTTTTCCATCAACTTTTGTATTTAAATCTACTTTTTGAATTCCATTTACTTTTACTTTTTCAGCTTGTTTATCTGTTAAACTATTTTCTTCTTTTTTATTTTCTTCTTTTTCTTCATTTAACTCTTCAAGTTCTTCTTCAGACATCTTATCTAATTCTGTTTGAACCTCTTCTGGTTTTATTTCTTTACCTAAATATGCTGATAAAACTTCTGCTAATTCTTTATTTTGTAAATTATTTAAAGAATATTCATTTAGCTCTTTATCTGAAACTTTTTCTAATAAGTCATTTACTGCTTGCATTTTATCTGGTTCAGAATTTGCAAAATTTGATTGATAAATGACATCATTATTTTCTAATCCACCACCTATGCATTTATCTCCTAAATAATAATTTTTTTGTTCTGTTATTCTTTCTTTTCCATTTTCATCAATTTCTTTAATTTGTTTCTCCACTATGAAAACAGCATCAGAAATATCTTTTCCATTTACTTTGTCTTTCCAAGTGGCTTTTCCTACATATTTTATATCTTTAATTTCTACTTTTTTATTTTCTGTATTTTGTTCAACTATTTCATTTTCTAAAGTATCTTTAAAACTTTGTTCTATATTTAAAATTTCTTTTTCTTTTTTATTCATAATAGCACTTCCTATCTATTAATTATTACATATTAATTGTACCCTATTACTTAATAACTGTCAAATTTTCCAAGTCAATTTTAAACTATTGACACATATTATATAATAGTTTAAAATATAATTATTAGATAAATTTTAGGGAGTTTAGATGGAAAGTTTATTACAAAAAATTTATAGTAATGATGAATTTATTCAAATGATAGATGACTTATTAAATAATGACACAGTAAAACAAATGAAAAACTTTAGGCAACATTATGAAACTAGCTGTTTTGACCATTGCCTAATAGCTTCATATTACTGTTATTTATATGGAAAAAAATTTAATTTAGATTATGTTTCTTGTGCTAGAGCAGCAATGCTACATGATTTATTTTTATATGATTGGAGAAAAAAACAAGATGATAGAAAAGGGCTTCATGCTTTTACTCATCCAAAAACTGCATATGAAAATGCCTCTAAATTATTTGATTTAAATGAGAAAGAAAAAGATATTATTTTAAAACATATGTGGCCAGTTACTATTGCTTTACCTAAGTATAAAGAAAGTTATTTATTAACTTTAGTAGATAAATACTGTGCTTTAAATGAATCTTATCAAGAAATTCATAATAGATTTTGTCAAAAGAAATTATTTAGATATGCTTATGTTTTTTTATGTGTATTATTTATAAGGCTATAACCAATAATTGATTATAGCCTTATTTTTATTATTTTTTTAATTCTTTATATCTTTTAATTTTCATAGTAGATGTTTTTTCAAATTCGCCTTCTTTAATTTCAAGAGCTTTTACTGCTTTATAAGAATTTAATTTTTTATTTTCTTCTTTTATTTTTTTCCAAATTATATCATATATTTCTTGGTCTGAAATATCTCCATATAATTCTTTTATTTTTTCTTTATCTGGAATTACTCTTGCTGTTATAATTAATTCTTCCGCCTCTTTTCTACTATTGTTTTCTGGTTTTGAAAAGCAAATATTCCGTTTATTTTCCTTTTGCCGCAAGTAGCTCTTTCAAACGTGCAATTTCCTGCTGTTGAGCCTCGATTTCTTTTTTCTGCTCATCAATCCTGTTCTGCATCTGATCAACCATATACTTCACTGTGTTTCTGTCAAGAATCTTTAATTCCTCTGAATACATTTCCATCATCCCTTCCACATTCCGGCATATATTATATATGTGCTCGTACATGACCGTAAACTCCGGATATTTTTTTATTAATTTCACGATTACTTCCGGAGAATCCATACTCAAAAATGCCAGCCATGCATCCAGTTTATCTGTGATACCTTTATTGTGCATATTCTCACGAAAGATGTCAAGCGGAAGAAATACATATTTCTGAAGCAGATTAAGTTCCAATCCTGTATCTGATCTCTGTTGAAAAATATGGCAGTATCTATCTTTATATTTATGAAAATCTCCTGTACTTTTATCAATCAGTACAATTGTATATACACTTTTTATATCCTTATAGGAAAAATTCTCTTTTCTGGTACTTCGGGCATTTTTATATTGCCTTAATAATAGATCAGAAGAATAACATGCGCATCTTTCCCCAGGAAAAGCGTAACCTATTTTTTGCACTTCCACGTTACAATATGAACCATCATCAAATCGTACCAGAATATCCATGATCAAAAGAGACTGCTCATCTGCCAGTCTTGTAGAATCTCCTGGTAAAACTTCGATAATTTTCACCTTTCTCTGAAGCAATACTTCAAGAAAATCCTCTAATCTTTCCGGTACTGTTTCCGGATTCATAATTTCCTTAAAAAATGCATCATACAGCATTTTCACCCCCTTCACTCCCGTACAGAAATCCATAAATTCCTCTCTCTGTTCTTCTTTCCAGCTATAAAATCTCTCTGTCAGATTTATGTTCTGCTGAATGTCCCGCAAAATCTCCTCGCGGGTTCTTATCATTGGAAAATAAGCCTTTAATTTCGTATTCAATTAATCTTCTCCTTGTCTGATAAAAATGGAACTTTCGTTTCAGATCTGAAACATCTGTGAATGCCATACGGCTAGAATAAGTCTTATAAGATACTTATAGAATATCATATTTTTATCTTACATCCAAGATTTTTCCTTCCTGTTGTTTCTCTGTATTTCGACACAATATTTTATGGCAATCAACCAGATACGGCGCAGACTACAAATATCCTTCTGCAAAAAAACTCCCTCACATATCAGTTTTTTCTGATACATGAGGGAGTTTCTGATTTATGACTGTGATTTATGACTGATCTATGATCTATTTTGCTTTATAACGGTAAACGGTTTTTACTGCTGTGCTGTCTTTACCGGTTGTCCAATCACTTTCGGAGGTTGTGGTCTGAGTCTGGAGTTTTTTGTTCTGGTACTGGTTCATGCGGTACCAGGCCTGGCCTCTGGCTCCGTGGCTTCCGTAGGCGCCGTTACAGGTAGTTCCGCTGGAGCACCATACCC
>ENA-OUQW01002797-OUQW01002797.1-human-gut-metagenome-genome-assembly--contig:-NODE-2797-length-13778-cov-3.172557_pt1 | contig 13778 bp, 9 predicted proteins | sample MGYA00248464_ERZ548849 | MGnify/ENA primary metagenome ERZ548849 (study PRJEB26491, sample SAMN04978193) | human gut metagenome | host: Homo sapiens | study: EMG produced TPA metagenomics assembly of... | reverse complement strand
AAGGCGCAGGCCGTGCGGGGCATCCACGCGCCCAAAAACGCGGACGACCTTGCCGCGGCGCGGCGGCGGCTGATTTTTGAGGAGCTGTACCTGCTCCAAATCGGCATCTTCCTGCTGCGCAGCCACGGGCGGCGCAAGACCAGCGCCCCCATGCACCCGCTGGACCTCGGCCCGTTCTGGCGCAGCCTGCCGTACCCGCCCACCGGTGCGCAAAAGCGCTCCACTGAGGAAATTCTGGCCGATCTCTGCGGCGACGTGCCGATGAACCGGCTTTTGCAGGGCGACGTCGGCAGCGGCAAAACGCTGGTGGCCGCCGCGGCCATCTGGTTTGCCGCGCAGAACGGCTGGCAGAGCGCCATGCTGGCCCCCACGGAAATTTTAGCCCGCCAGCACGCCGCCACGCTGGCGGACCGGCTCGAGCCGTTCGGCGTCAACGTCACGCTGCTGGTCGGCGGCATGAAAGCGAAGGAGAAGCGCATCGCGCTGGAGGCTATCGCCGATGGGCGTGCAAATTTAGTCGTAGGTACGCATGCCGTGCTGACCGACACCGTGGAATTTAAAAATCTCGGTCTCGCCATCGTGGATGAGCAGCACCGCTTCGGCGTGCGGCAGCGCGGCCTGTTGGCGGGCAAGGCACAAAGCCCGCACCTGCTGGTCATGAGCGCCACGCCCATCCCGCGCACGCTGGGGCTGCTCATGTACGGCGACCTGGATATTTCAGTGCTGGACGAGCTGCCGCCGGGCCGCAAGCCCATCAAAACGTGGTTCATCACCGGCAAAAAGCGCCGCGACATGTACGGCTTTCTGGACAAGCAGATCGCGGCGGGGCATCAGGTCTACATCGTCTGCCCGGCCATCGAGGAAAACGAAGCCATGGGCGATCTGCAGGCCGTCACGACCTACTACACCGAGACCGCATGTGCGCTGCTGCCCAATCGGCGCATCGGCCTGCTGCACGGCAAGCTGAAGCCAAAAGAAAAGGACGATGTCATGCAGAGATTCAAGGCCGGTGAGCTGGACGTGCTTGTCTCGACGACAGTCATCGAGGTCGGCGTTGACGTGCCGAACGCGACGGTCATGGTCATTGAGAATGCCGAGCGGTTCGGCCTGTCGGCACTGCACCAGCTGCGCGGGCGCGTGGGGCGCGGCGGCACGGATTCATGGGCGTTCCTGATTTCGCGGGCTGAGGATGGCGGTCCCGCGCAGCAGCGGCTGCAGGTCATCCAGGGCACGCTCGACGGCGCCCAGATCGCGCAGGCCGATCTGGAGTTCCGCGGCGCCGGAGACGTGCTCGGCGACGCGCAGTCGGGCGGCAAGTCCGGTCTGAAACTGCTGCGCGTGGTCAAGGACGCCAAGATCATCGCCGACGCGCGCGAACGTGCGGGGCGGTTGCTCGCCGATGACCCCGATCTGTCGGGCGAGGTCGAGCTTGCCGGCGCGGTGCTTGATTTCACCCGCGGCAACGAGACGTTCCTGACCAGCAGCTGACGCGCGACGGGCGATATGCGCCGCGGATAGGGTCGTTGGACACGAGCCCCGGCCCCGCCATCCGCGATCGAACAATGTGGCGCTTGAACACAGTATAGATTTTTCATATGGGAACGGCGTTCTCATCGCCGGCATGATGTGGTTCAGTTGTCATGAAGGTTTCGGCCGGGGAGGGGCATCATGGCATCATCACGTTCACTGCACACGGTTCATCTGGCCGCTTTCGGCGCGGGCAATGTCGTCGACCGCGACGGCTTCCGCTTCCTCGCCGAGAGCGGCGCGGACTTTGTCAAAGTCGGCATCGGCGGCGGCTCCATCTGCATCACGCGCGAAACGAAGGGTATCGGCCGCGGCCAGGCCACCGCGCTCATTGAGGTGAGCGCCGCGCGCGACGAGTACTTCCGCGAGACCGGCGTGTATGTCCCTATCTGCTCCGACGGCGGCATCGTGCACGACTATCACATGACGCTCGCGCTCGCCATGGGCGCGGACTTCCTGATGCTGGGCCGCTACTTCGCCCGCTTTGACGAATCGCCGACGAACAAGCTGCTCGTCAACGGCGTGTATGTCAAGGAGTACTGGGGCGAGGGCTCGAACCGCGCGCGCAACTGGCAGCGTTATGACCTCGGCGGCAAGACGGGCCTTGCGTTTGAAGAGGGCGTGGATTCCTACGTCACCTACGCGGGCTCTCTGCAGGATAACGTCGCAAGAAGCCTTTACAAGGTCAAGTCGACCATGTGCAACTGCGGCGTGACGACGATCCCCGACCTCCAGAAGAACGCGAAGCTCACGCTCGTCTCCGCCACCAGCATCGTCGAGGGCGGCTATCACGACGTCACCCTCCGCGCCACAAACGCCAGCAACAACTAAACAGCGCAAAGAACAACAAAAAGCGGTTCCCGAAAGGGAACCGCTTTTTTATGGTTGCTTACTTGCAGAACGTCACGCATGCCTGCGAGGCGGTTTTGCCGTCCGGCTTGACGATGCCGATGCGGCACGTGCCGTCATCGAGTGACTTCTTGTAGACCGTCAGCGCCTCACCCTCGAAGCACGGCGTTGAGTAGTGCAGCTCGACCGATTGAATATTACCGCTCGCGAGCTCCTTTGCCGAAAAGCAGTCGAGAAGCAATCGCACGTAGGCCACGTTGTTCATGTGGTGGCCGAGGTCAATGTCCGTCGGCCGCACGGCGTAGTGCGAGAAAAGGTCGGCGTCCTCAAACTTTTCATGGAAGCGCTGCAATTTTTCGGGGATGGCCGTCTCGGCGGGGAAGGGGTAGTCCTTCGGGAAGCCCGAGTCGCCAAAGCGGATGATCTTCTGCTCCGGTCCTAAGATGGCCCACTCGGTCTTGCCGCGGGCAATGACCGCCTCACCGCGCGAGAGTGTGTAACTGCGGTACGTGCGTACGTCGCGCTCGCTGCACGCCTCCGCCCACGTGCGCACCGTGAGTTCGTCCATCAGGTACGCGCGCTCAAAGAGATCGACGCGCGTGTGGACCGTGAGCCAGAATTCACCCTTTTTCGCCATCACGCTGCTGCCGACGCCCAGCACCTCCGCGTGCTGCGCTGCGATGCCCTGAAAAATCGTAAACGCCGCCAACGGCGACAGCGCGCCCGACGCATCACAGTAGTCGGGCGTGACGGTAAGACGTTTTTCAAAAATGCTCTCCATGCAGTTCTCCTTTGAATTTGTCGTTTTCTTAACGATAAGTATAGCATGGAATTGGTATTGCCTCAAGCGGACAAATTTGATCGTTCGTTAAAATGTTACGCACATTGTCCCCTGCGCCGCGCAGGGAATGCGAATAAGGGAGGGATATCTCTTTTCAAAAAAGAGATATCCCTCCCTTACACCCTCCCAGAGAAAATTTCCATTGCAAGCGAGCAGCTCAAAGAGCTGCAATGCTTGCCGATTGCACTTCCTGCGTGCGGCGGAGCCGCGTTGGGTGTTGCTATACGATTTGCCTCTGCTTCTATTATCCGCTGTTGCGCAACCGTTGGCAGCTTTGCTGCCTTACGGATGCGGCACACCCCTTGCGGGTGCCGCTCTGCTGATCTTGTAGAAGTACAAACTAATTTCCGCCTACTGCGGCACTCCACAATGCGGCGAGCGTCAGCAATGCCGCATTCGGCAGACAGTCTGCCGCCGAAGTAACGTCACTCGCGCCTCACGACAGTAAGGCGCGGTTGCAAAACGTAACGACTCGCAGAAGTTTCATGGCGAAGCCATGTACACCGCACCCACACTGCGCAGCGCGTGCAGCTCTTCGAGATCAAGACTGCCAATGTGCGGGGTCGAGGGGGAAGGCCCCTCGCGTTCTCTTGGGGGATTGAAAGGGGGCCATTCTCTCACGTGAGAGAATGGCCCCCTTTATTCGCACTCCCTGCGCGGCCGCAGGGAATCCCCTTGCACCCCTAAGGTGCGACAATATGAACCACCGCCGTGTACGGCTGGTACCCCGACGACCCAAGGCTCGCGTAATACTGCACCGTCACGTCGGCGCTCTTGCCGTCGTCCGCGATCACGGCGTCCAGGACGTCTGCCTTTTCGTCCACGCTGACCCAGCCGCGGCGATAGCGCGGCAGCGCGAGCCCCTCCGCGCCTGTGATCTCCGCGATGCGGGATGTGCCGTCCGACTGCTGTTCCAGCCGGTAGCTCACGCCGACCGTCGCCAGAAATGTCTCGTTCCCCTCGATCCCGACAGGGGCGAAGTACGTGCGCTCCGCGCCGTCGCCCTCCGTCCAGTCGGTGAGCGAGGTCTGCTGCGCGCTGCCCTCGCGCGTGACCGTCACCTTACGCTCGCCGCTCTTGCCGGAGACCGTCGCAATGATCGACACGCCGTCGGCCGCAAAGGCGAGGCCGCTGATCTCCTCGCCGCTCGCAAGATCGAGCGCGGCGAGCTTCGTCCCGTTGAGCACGTAGATGTCCGACCAGTAGGAGTAGACCGCAGTGGAAAGGTCATTCCCTTGCCAGATAAGGTTGTTGCCGGGGAAGGTCTTAAGCAGCGTGCCGTCTATGGCGTTGAACACCACATAGAGGTCGTTTTTCTTCCCCAGACGTCCCGTCACCACAAGGTAGTTACCCACCGTCTCGCTGCCCTCAAAGCCGCTGAGCGACGGGTATTGCCCGGCAAAGTCCCAGCTCTTTTTGCCGAAACTGACCGTCGTGCTGTCCAGCGTCGCCGTGAGCTTTCTCGGCGATACGCAGTACCAGCGATACACCTCGCTCGTCAAAATGAGCTCGCCACCCTGCCAAGCGACAAGGAATTCGCTCTGGGCTATCAGCGCATTGACGCGCGCGGCGAACGCTTCCTCCGATTTGCCCCACTCGCCGTTCTGGCCATCGGTCGGATTCAGATAAATGCCCGCGTTGGCATTTTCCACAACGTGACAGCTGCCGCCGTCATAGGTGTAAAGTCCATAGTAATAGCCGTAATAGCTGCTTCTGCCCTGATATTTGCCCTCGATCAAGTGATACAGCAGTAGCATGTCGCGCCCGTTTTCACGGCAAAGGAGGTACACGTCACCCTCCGACATGCGGTCGCGCATCATTTCCTCGCCGTTGTCATCGATGATGCACAGCTCATAGACGCCGAACGTGTTCTTGCATACGATCCGCTCCGCTCTGCCGTCATTGTCGAGGTCGGCGGACATCAGCGTCCTGCTGCCGTCGCTCTCCGACGGATCTGTGCAGCGGATGACTGCGCCGTCGCCGTAACAGTGCAGCTCGCCGTTCAGCGTGGAGAATAAAAGCTCGCTCTGATCTAAAAGCCTGTTGACCTCGTCCGCGAATTTCTGTGCCTCGGCGGGCCATGGGTCGGTAGAATCGGGATTTATGCTGAAGCTCACCGAATTCTCCGCCAGCGTGGTCGTCTCGCTTCCGCTGAGCAGAAAGAGCCTATAGGAATACGACGCCTCGCCCTGATACATCGTCGGCTCGTAGCACAGCAGCGCCGTCTTGACGCTGTCGCGATAGAGGAAATAGCTGCTCCAGCCCGCGTGCGCCAGTCCCAGCTCCGCGCTCCAGAGCTCTTCGCCGCTCTGATTGCTCACCCGCAGCCGGTACGGCTCCTGCGCGGAAGTGCCGGTATAGGAGATCACTTCCTCGATCCCGTCGCCGTTCAGGTCAGCGCGGGTCAGCTCGGTCGCGCCGCCGTTCAGACGGACGATCCAGCGGTAGGGATGCGCCCCGCTGCGATAGCCCATCACGAGGTAAAGGCTGCCGTCCTTCTGCTGCAATAAGAGCCACTGGTCCATCGCCGTGAGCTCGTCCTGACGCCTGATCTCCGCCATCGGCACTGTCGCATTGACGTCCTCGCCCGTTCTCGTGCCGCGCCAGGCATGGGCGTTTTCGCGGCGCAGCCTCGCAGCGCTCGTGCCGTTCCAATCTTCGCCGCTTCCGCTGCGGAACAGCCAGTCGAAGTTGCTCACGGTCAGGTCGATCTCCTCCCACTCCGAAAAGCGGTAGCTGTATCCTCTCGCCGCCGTCACTGTACCGTACAGAATACCGGTCATGTCCGTGCCAAGTGCGGAGGAAAGCCACAGCTCGGGCGTGGACTTCGTGTTGGCAAAGGTCTTCTCATAGCTGGTTTCCCAGACGGAATCCTCGAAAACGGCCTCGCCGAGCGTATACACCCCCGTTGTCATCCCATAGAGTGCATACGACAGCCGGTCTGCCATATCGATTGGACTTGCCGAATCGCCCTTTAGCACATAGTTTTCCCATTCCGCCTGATTCTCGACGTCCGCATCAAAAATATCGCCGTCGATGATCAGATAATGGCCCACTACGCTGCCGACAGCATGCACCGTGCCGTCGGCCATCGTGAGGAGGAACCACACCGGCAAGCCGCCGTAAACCGTCTCCGGTTTTTCGATATATGTGCCGCGGCTGCTGTTGATCAGTTCGACTGCCTGTGCCATTTCTTCCGTATCGAGTTTTTTATACTGCCGCGCCTTCCCTTCCGCCGGAACGTAGAGCTCGATCGACGCAACGTCCGCCGCATTCAGCTTCTGCGCCCAGACAAGGCTGCCGCGCTCCGACTTCGGATTCGTCAAAAAGCACACGGCCACGATCACGACCGCGAGCACCGCCACGGCGGCGACCCAAAACGCGGGCTTTTTGTAGTGCAGCGCGCTTTTCACGCGCGTTTTGATGTTCCCCTCGCCGAACGCCAGCGGGCAGGCCGCGACGGCTCTTTTCGGCGCGGCGCAAGATAATAGCGCCTGTGAATAGTCTGCGCGTGCCGCGCCGTCCAGCCCCTTGACGACTTTTTCATCGCACGCGAGCTCGATGTCGCGGCAGAAGAGAATGTAGGCGACCCACACCAGCGGGTTGAACCAGTGCAGCGCAAGCACGAGGTAGCCGAGCACTTTCCACCAGTGGTCGCGGCGGGCGAGGTGCGCGCGCTCGTGCGCGATGACGTGTGCCGCCGTTCCCTCGTCCATGTGCATGGGGAGATAAATGTTCGGCTTCACCACGCCGAAGACAAACGGCGAATCGACAAATTCGCTCTCATAGATGTTATCTCGCAGTAAAATGGCCGTTGCGAGCTTCTTTTTCAGTTTTCCCGCGCTCACGAGCGCGTGGACGAGCAGCGCCGCCATACCGGCGAGCCAGAGGACGCTGTAGATGTTGAAGTCCACCTGCGCCTGCTGGCGGCTCACGCCGACGGGGACCTCCGCCGCCGAAGGCAGCGTCGGATTTGTGACGATATCGAGCGTCGCCTGCTCGTAGAGCACCGGCTCGCGCGTTTCGGTCACGATCTCGCTTGGGATGGTCTCGGCGCTCGGGATGAGCGAGAGCGCGCTCTCGATGGAAAACGGGCAGACGAGCCGCAGCGCGACCACGCCCCAAAGAAGCGGCATGACCCACTTCGGCGCTTTTTTGAGGACAACCCGCAGCACGAGCACTGCCAGAATGAGCCAGCTTGCGCTGATGCTGAGGTTCACGAGCTTCAAAAAGACGTCATCCATGATGATTCTCCTTTCGGTAAAGGTCGATCATTTTCTGCACCTCGTCGAGTTCCTTATCGCTCACGTGGCTCGACTTCGTAAACGCGGCGACAAACGCGGGCAGTGAACCGTCGAAGCGCTTGTCAAGCAGCTCGTCGATCTCGGCGGTCTGCGCCTCGTCCTGTGAGATGAGCGACGTGACGACAGTATTCTCGTTTTTCAGCACCCCGCGCTCGGAGAGCCGCTTAATGACCGTGTAGGTCGTCGTCGGCTTCCAGCCCAGGTGCTCGGCGCAGAGCGCGACCAATTCACGGCTCTTGACCGGCTCGTGTGACCACAGAATTTGGCAAAAGCGGTATTCGCTCTCAAAAATTTTCGGCGTTTCCATCTTGTTTCCTCTCTAATCCGTTAGAGTATATTTGTACACTAACAGATTAGAGTCCTTCTGTCAAGCCCTTTTGCGCTCAAATTTAGTTAAGTCTTACTTGACAAGCATCTATTCGCTCCTTATAATAATTCATATCGCACAAAAAGCTCCGCGCAGGAGCTTTTTTTATGTTTGGAGAAAGAGAGTGTCATCCCATGTCAAAAAAAGCCAATCCCGCGGCGCTGCTGCCGATCTCAGTGTTCCTTGTCCTGTATCTGGGCCTCGGCCTTGTCTTTGAGTATGTGCTCAAAATTCCGATGGGATTTTATTCCATCCCCATCGTCGTCATCTTCCTCATCGCGCTGCTCGTGGCCTGCTGCCAGAACCGCGCGCTGTCGTTCGACGAAAAGCTCACGCTGATGGGCCGCGGCGTGGGCGATAGGAACATCATCACGATGCTGCTCATCTTCTTAGCCGCCGGTATGTTCGTCGGCGTCGTGGGCCGCTCGAGCGCGGAGAGCGTTGCGTACTTTATGCTCTCGATCATCCCGTCGAAATTCGCCGTGGCGGTGCTGTTCGTCGTAAGCTGCTTTGTCTCCACCGCGATGGGCACGAGCGTCGGCACCATCACACTCATCGTCCCCATCGCTATCCCCATCGCCGCGGCCAGCGGCTATTCCCTGCCGCTGTGTGTCGCGTCCGTCATGGGCGGGGCGATGTTCGGTGACAACCTGAGCTTCATTTCCGACACGACCATCGCCGCCTGCAACGGCCAGGGCTGTGCGATGAAGGATAAATTCCGCGAGAATTTCCACATCGCCTTCCCCGCCGCGCTCGCGTCGCTCGCACTCATCCTCGTGCTGACGCTCCACGCCGACGTGACACCTGCGGAGATTCCGCCCTACAACCTCATTCAGATCATCCCCTATGTGCTCGTGCTCATCGGCGGCATCATCGGCATCAATGTCTTTATTGTGCTGCTCATCGGCATCGTCTCCGGCGCGGTCATCACGCTCGCGACCGGCGCGACGGGACAGACCGGCATCCTCGCGGTCAAGGCCCTGCTCGAAAACATGGGCAGCGGCGCGGCCGGGATGTTTGAAACCTCGATGGTCGCGATCTTAGTTTCCGCCATCTGCGCGCTGATCCGCGAGTACGGCGGCTTTGAGGCGCTGCTTAGCTGGATCCGAAAGGCGTTTCGCGGCAAGCGCGGCGGCCAGATCGGCATGGGCCTTCTCGTCGGCGCGATGGACATTGCCACCGCGAACAACACCGTCGCCATCGTTATGGCGAACCCCATCGCCAAGGAAATGAGCGAGGAGTACGGCATCACACCGCGCAAGGCCGCGTCGATCCTCGACACGTTCTCCTGCATCTTCCAGGGCATCATCCCCTACGGCGCGCAGATGCTCGTCGCGATCTCCGCGGCGCATGAGCTGGGCTACGCCATCTCGGCGTTCGACATCATCCCAAACCTCTTCTACCCCTATCTTCTGGCGGTGAGCTCATTCTTCTTCATCGCGATCGACGGCAAAAAGAAAGCGTGATCAATGGTTGACCATAATCTTCTTCAGCGCAAAAAGCTCTTTCTTTTCGACCTCGACGGCACGCTGTACTTGGGCGACCGGCTCTTTGAAGGCGTCCGCGAGCTGCTCTCTGCCATCCGCGCACGCGGCGGGCAGTACCGCTTTCTGACAAACAACTCCTCGCGAAGCGTGGAGGCCTACGTGCAGAAGCTCATGCGCCTCGGCGTCGCGACGGAGGCGGGCGATTTTCTCACCTCGGTCGACGCGCTGATTCACTATCTCCGCGAGCACGGCGGAGAAGACCGACGCTATTACGTCTGCGGTACGGAGTCGATGAAATCACAGCTCCGCGCGGCGGGCTTTACCGTCGCAGAACGGCGTGAGGACGCGAACGCGCTCCTGATGGGCTTCGACACCGAGCTGACCTTTCAAAAATTAGAGGACGCCTGCATCCTGCTCGGTCAGGGCGTTCCCTACGTTGCGACAAATTACGATTGGGTCTGCCCCACGGCCTACGGCTTCGTGCCCGACTGCGGGAGCGTGTGCGAAATGCTCTGGCGCGCGACATCCCGCCGCCCCATCGTCATCGGCAAGCCCGAACCACTGATGTCGCAGCTCGCGATGCTCGAGGCGGGCGTTTCCGCGCAGGAAACACTGCTCGTGGGCGACCGTATCTACACGGATATCGCCAGCGGCGCGAACGCAGGCATCGACACGCTGCTCGTCCTCTCTGGCGAGACGAAGGAAGAAGACCTCCCCACCGCTGACCCGCAGCCGACGTTCGTTCTGCCGGACGTCGCCGCACTGCTGAACATCTTAGAATCTTAAAAAGGAAGACCTATGGCAAACATCATCGAAATCCACGATTTTTCCGATCCCGCGCTCGACGTCTACGCGCGCCTGACCGAAAACCAACTGCTCAATCGCGCGGACCCCGACAACGCGCTCTTTGTCGCGGAAAGTCCGCTCGTCATCGGCCGTGCGCTTGATGCGGGCTGTGAGCCGGTGTCGTTCCTGATGGAGCGGCAGCATACGCAGGGCAAGGGGCGCGAAATTCTCGCCCGCTGCTGTCAAGATATTCCGGTTTACACCGCTGATGAATCCGTGCTGACACAGCTCACCGGCTTTCACCTGACGCGCGGCATGCTCTGCGCCATGCGGCGGCCGAAGCTCCAGAGCGTCGAGGACGTCTGCCGCAATGCGCGGCGCGTCGTCGTGCTCGAAAATGTGATGAACCCGACGAACATCGGCGCGATCTTCCGCTCCGCCGCCGCGCTCGGCATGGACGCGGTGCTGCTCACGACTGCGGGCAGCGATCCGCTCTATCGCCGCGCCTCGCGCGTCAGCATGGGAAATGTGTTCCTCATCCCGTGGACCTACCTGCCCGAAAGCGGCGACTGGACGCAGCTGCTGCGCGATCTCGGCTTCCGCACAGTCGCGATGGCACTGCGCAACGACTCCGTGCGGCTCGACGATCCGCGCCTTGCCGCCGAAGAAAAGCTTGCCATCGTCATGGGCACGGAGGGTGACGGGCTCGCGTCCTCGACCATCGCGAGCTGCGACTACACGGTCAGGATCCCGATGTACCACGGCGTCGACTCGCTCAACGTCGCCGCAGCGAGCGCCGTGGCGTTCTACGAGCTGGGCCTTCCCCCGCTGAACGAAAAGGAGGACTGACATGCTGAACAATACCGGCTTCGACCTCTGGGCCGACGGCTATGACAAGAGCGTCGGCCTCTCCGACGAGAGCGACCGCTACCCCTTTGCGGGTTACCGTGCCATGATGAACGCGCTCTATCAGCGCGTGCTTGCGCAGAGCGGGCGTGATGTGCTGGATATCGGCTTCGGCACGGGCATACTGACCTCGCGGCTCTACGAGCAGGGCTGCCGCATCTATGGGCAGGACTTTTCCTCGCGCATGATCGAGCTGGCGCAGGCAAAAATGCCGGACGCGCGGCTCTATCAGGGCGATTTTTCCAAAGGCCTTGTGCCCGAGCTTTGCGTACGGCAGTACGACGCCATCGTCGCGACCTACTCGCTCCACCACCTGACGGACGCGCAGAAAATCGGCTTTCTTCGCGCGCTTCTGCCGCTTTTGAAGCAGGACGGCTGTCTTTTCATCGGCGACGTCGCCTTCCGCACCCGTGGCGAGCTCAAAGCGTGCCGAAACGCGGCGGGCAGTGAGTGGGACGAGGATGAAATTTACTTCGTCTACGGCGAACTCCGTCCCCACTTCCCCACGCTGACGTTTGAATCCTTCTCCCACTGCACCGCGCTTTTGACGCTGCGCCGCTGATTCCCCGGGAAATACGATAAAAAGCCTCTGTATGGTCAAACCATACAGAGGCTTTTCTGTGAAGCATTATTCCTTTTCAGTCGTTCAAATGGTCGAGGATCGCCGCAATCAGCTGCTCCTTGCCCGTGCCCTTTTCGGCAGAGAACGGAATGACGAGCTCATCGTCGCGCAAACTCAGCGTCTCGCGAATTTGGGCAAGATTCGGCTCGATCTCGCGCGCTTTGAGCTTGTCGAGCTTGTTCGCCACGATCACGACGGGACAGCCCGTCTGCACGAAGTAGTCGTGCATCGTCACGTCGTCCGCCGTCGGCTTGTGCCGCGCGTCGACGATCTGCACGCCGAGGTGAATGAGCCCCGCAGACTGGAAATAGTTTTCCATCAGCTTGCCCCAGCGGTCGCGCTCGGTCTTGGAGACCTTGGCGTAGCCGTAGCCCGGCAGGTCGACGAGGTAGAGCTTGCCGTCGATCTTAAAGTAGTTGATCTGCGAGGTCTTGCCCGGGGACGCACCCACGCGGGCAAAGTTCTTGCGGTTGACGAGCCGGTTGATGACGGACGATTTGCCGACGTTCGACCGCCCCGCAAACGCGAGCTGCGGCATCCCGTCGCGCACGAACTGCTTTTCCGACGCCGCCGAGAGGATGAATTCGACCTTGTTGAAGTTGATCGCCATGGTTTTCGTTTCCTTTCAGCTCATTTCGCCCGCACGCAGCGCGCTGTGCGCGCTCTCCTGCACGGGAGGAAGATAGCTCTCGTGCGCGGCAGCGGTGCATTTTTCGGGCAACACCAGCGCCTCGGCAAAGACGGCGTCCACCGTCTCGACCGGCACAAAACGCAGCTTTTCGCGCACCAGCGGGTCGATCTCGTCGAGGTCCTTTTCATTCTCCTTCGGGAGAATGACCGTATGTACGCCCGCGCGCAGCGCGCCCATTGTCTTTTCGCGCAAGCCCCCGATGGCGAGCACACGGCCGCGCAGCGTGATCTCGCCCGTCATGGCGACATCGCGGTGTACCGCCTGCCCCGTCAATGCGGAGAGCACCGCTGTCGCGATGGCGATACCGGCGCTGGGTCCGTCCTTGGGGATGGCCCCCTCAGGGAAGTGGATGTGGACGTCCTTCGTCTTGTAAAAGTCCGGCGCGATGCCGAGCTCCTGCGCCCGCTGGCGCAGGCACGAGAGCGCCGCGCGGCAGCTCTCCTGCATCACGTCGCCCAGGTTGCCCGTGAGCTCGACCTTGCCGCTGCCATCCATCACGCCGACCTCGACGGGCAGAATTTCGCCGCCCACCTCGGTCCACGCAAGGCCGTTCACCACGCCGACAAGGTCCTTTTCGGGGATCTTTTCCTGCGCAGCACGCGGCGCACCGAGGAAGTCCTTGATGTTCTTCTCTGTCACGGTGACTCGCTTTACATCGCTTGTGGCAAGCTGCATTGCCGCCTTGCGGCAGATCTTTCCGAGCTGACGCTCAAGCGAGCGCACGCCGCTCTCGCGCGTGTAGAGCGCGATGGCCGCGCGGATGGCGCTCTCGTCCACGCGCAGGCTCGAGGCCGTCAGCCCGTGGGCCTGACGCTCCTTGGGCAGCAGGTGCCGCTGCGCAATCTGCACCTTCTCCTCGTCCGTGTAGCTGGGGATTTCAACGATCTCCATGCGGTCGAGCAGCGGGCGCGGAATGGTGTCGAGCGTGTTGGCCGTCATGATGAACATGACGCGGCTCAGATCGACGGGAATTTCAAGATAGTGGTCGCGGAAAGCGTAGTTCTGCTCGCTGTCGAGCACTTCGAGAAGTGCGCTCGCGGGGTCGCCGCGCCCGTCGCTGCCCATCTTGTCGACCTCGTCGAGCACGAGCAGCGGATTCATCGAGCCGCTGCGGGAGATAGCCTCGATGATGCGGCCGGGCATCGCGCCGATGTAGGTCTTGCGGTGGCCGCGGATATCCGCCTCGTCACGCACGCCGCCGAGCGACAGCCGCGCGACCTTGCGGTTCATCGCCTTGGCGACCGACAGCGCGATTGACGTCTTACCGACGCCCGGAGGGCCGACGAGACATAAAATCTGCCCCTTCGCCTCGGGATTGAGCTGGCGCACGGCGATAAACTCCAGAATGCGCTCTTTGACCTTCTGCAAGCCGTAGTGGTCGCGGTCAAGAATCTTGCG
>ENA-OUQW01002795-OUQW01002795.1-human-gut-metagenome-genome-assembly--contig:-NODE-2795-length-13783-cov-7.878569_pt1 | contig 13783 bp, 15 predicted proteins | sample MGYA00248464_ERZ548849 | MGnify/ENA primary metagenome ERZ548849 (study PRJEB26491, sample SAMN04978193) | human gut metagenome | host: Homo sapiens | study: EMG produced TPA metagenomics assembly of... | reverse complement strand
ACCGGCAAGCGCATCTCCATCAAGGATACCCGCGGCATCATCGACGCCATCCTGAGCGGTGCCATCAACGAGGCTCCCACCAAGAAGATCCCCTACTTCGACTTCGAGGTTCCCACCCAGCTGCCCGGCGTGGATCCCGCTATCCTGGATCCCCGCGACACCTATGCTGACGCTTCCCAGTGGGAGGAGAAGGCAAAGGATCTGGCTGGCCGCTTCATCAAGAACTTTGCAAAGTACGAAGGCAACGAGCACGGCAAGGCTCTGGTCTCTGCCGGCCCCCAGCTGTAAGCTGAACCTCGCCTGAATCATAAGCAAACCAAAGGACGTGTTCCCGCAGGGGAGCACGTCCTTTTTGGGTTGCAAACAGTCGGTAAACGTTTCGTCGGTTGCGTTTTCCACACAGGTCTGCTATTCTGTGGAAAAGGATGTGATCTGTATGGACGCAAAAATGTTCGGTGCCTTTCTTGCCCAGGTGCGCAGGGCGCAGGGCCTGACCCAGGCCGAACTGGCCGAACAGCTGCATGTGACCGACAAGGCCGTCAGCCGCTGGGAACGCGGCGTCGGTCTGCCGGACATCAATACGCTGGAACCTCTGGCCGACGCACTGGGCCTGTCTCTTGCGGACCTGATGCACTGCCATGACCCCGGTCAGGGCGCCCCTGCCGCACCGGTCCCTCTGGAGGATTTCTTTTCCATGTTGCGCCGCCAGCATACCGTGGACTGGCATTCGGTCCGCGTCGCGATGCTCTGTCTGAGCATTGCACTGGCCCTGTGGGGCATGCTGACCTGCCCCGGAAGCATTGCCGTCCATTGGCATGCGCTCAACGACGGCTCCCTGCAGTCTGATGGATGGATGTCCTCGTGGGTCGTTTTTCCGCTTCTGGCCGGAATGGAATTTCTCATGCTGGAACTCTGGAACAGCTTTGAACAAAGCGGTTTCTATCACCGTTACCTTGAAGCGTGCACCCTTCTGGATGCACCGTTTTTACGCCTGACGCGGGTCATATTGGAACTGCTGCTTTTCTTCGGCTTTGGATTTTTGGTGCCCTGCGCGGAAATAACCATCATGCTGTTCAACTGAGATAAAAATCAGCCCCGGAACGACCATCATCGTTCCGGGGCTGGTTGCTTTTTATCGTTTATTTCGCCGCTTCAAATTCGGCCTCGATGTCCGCACCGGGGGCCGGGGTGGCAAGGCTGACCACCACGCAGGCTGCCAGCGAAAACAGGAAGGCCGGCAGCAGCTCGTAGATGCCGAACACGCCGCCCAGCGAGCTGATGAGGTACTTCCACACAAAGACCATCAGGCCGCCGCAGAGCATCCCGGCCAGCGCACCCTGCCAGTTGCAGCGCTTCCAGAACAGGGCGCACAGCACCACCGCACCAAAGGCGCCGCCAAAACCGGCCCATGCAAAGCTGACGATGCCGAACACGCTGGAATCCGGGTCGCGGGCCAGCACCACGCCCACCACGCTGACGCAGATGATGGTAAGCCGGGCCGCAAACAGGCTCTGCTTTTCGGTGAGCTTCATATGGCCGAACTCCTGCAGGATGTTCTGCGAGACACTGGACGCCGCTGCCAGCATCTGGCTGTCGGCGGTGGACATGGTAGCCGCCAGAATACCGGCCAGGATCAGGCCCGCCAGCACCGCCGCCAGCACACCGTGCTGTGCAATGAGGCTGGCAATGCGCACGATGAGGGTCTCGCTGGAAGAGCCGCTCAGGAATTCCAGCGCACCGGCTTTGGTCATGCCCAGGCCCACCACGCCGATGACGATGGAGGCCGTCATGGCAATGACCACCCACACGCTGGCAATGCGGCGGCTGAGCACCAGCTTCTTTTCGTCCTCAATGGCCATGAACCGCAGCAGGATGTGAGGCATGCCAAAGTAGCCCAGGCCCCAGGCCATGGTGGACACGATGTCCAGCAGGCTGTAGGAGGCGGCGGTCCCGGCGGCAGCGTCGTGGCTGGCCGCCATGGTCAGGTAGCCGGAAAGGCTGCGGGCGTTTTCCATCACGGCACCCCAGCCCCCGGCCACACCGATGCCGTAGGCCAGCACCGCCACCAGTGCGATGCTCATGACCACCGACTGGATGAGGTCGGTGGTGGTCACGGCCCGGAAGCCGCCCAGAATGGTGTACCCCACGATGACCAGTGCGGACACGATCATCGCGATCATGTAGTCCACGCCGAACAGGCTGTGGAACAGCTTGCCGCAGGCCGCAAAGCCGGAAGCCGTGTACGGGATAAAGAACACGATGATGATCACCGCGCCCAGAGCGTTGAGCAGGTTGCGCTGATCGTGGAACCGCAGCGACAGGAACTGCGGCACCGTGATGGCGTCCAGATTGGCCGAGTAGCGCCGCAGCCGCCGGGCCACGATGAGCCAGTTGAGCCAGGTGCCCACGGCCAGACCGATGGCCGTCCAGCCCGGCGACGCAATGCCGGTGAGGTAGGCAAGGCCGGGCAGGCCCATCAGCAGCCAGCTGGACATATCGCTGGCTTCAGCGCTCATAGCAGTGACCAGCGGGCCCATCTTGCGGCCGCCGAGGTAAAAGTCGGTGCTGTCCTCGTTGGACTTGCTGTAAGCAAAGCCCACCAGCAGCATGCCCACCAGATAGATCACAATGGTGGCAATGATGCAGACATTTGTCATAAAGGTTCCCCTCTCGTTTGGCTTTTCCCGCGCAGCGCGCGGGGAAAGGATGGTGTTATTTTATCACAGTAAAGTATCAAAGTACAGCATTTTGCGCCTGCACGGCCGATTTTCGCGCTTTTGTGGGGATTTCCGGCTCAGAACGCCGCATTTTCTGCCACTTTGCCAATAGCATTTCTCCCCTGTCCGCCTGTGCGGAGCGGCACTTCTGCTGCTTTGCGCTGTCCTTTTAAAGTGGGATATGCTATAATCAGACCGGATTTCGGGATATTTATTGCTACAGGGAGATGTTTTTATGCAGGATATTACCATTCGGAATGTGTCTCTGGCCGATGCGCCCCGCATTCTGGAGATCTACGCCTGGTATGTGGAGCACACGGTCATCACCTTTGAATACGACGTACCCTCACTGGAGGAATTTGAAGGCCGCATGCGCCGCACCATGCAGAAATACCCCTACCTCGTCATCGAGCGGGACGGCCGGGTGGAGGGCTACACCTACGCGGGGCCCTTTGTGGGCCGGGCCGCTTACGACTGGGCCTGTGAGCTGACCATCTACCTGGACCACGACGCCCGGAAACACGGCATGGGCCGTGCTCTGTACGAGGCGCTGGCCGACCGGCTGCAGGCCATGGGCATCCTGAACCTGTATGCCTGCATCGGCTACCCGCAGGCGGAGGACGAATACCTGACCCGGAACAGCGCCCGGTTCCACGAGCATCTGGGCTTTGCACTGGTCGGCACCTTCCACAACTGCGGGTACAAGTTCGGCCGCTGGTACGACATGGTCTGGATGGAAAAGATCATCGGAGAGCACCGCCCCGACCAGCCGCCCGTGCAGCCCTACATTTACTAAGCCCCACACGCAAACAGCCCCGGACTTTTCAACAAGTCCGGGGCTGTTTGTTTAGAATGAATGAAGGAGAAAATCCGGAAATGTCAGATGGTTTTACACCGCCGGGCCGTCGCGCTCGGCGTCCAGTGCCGCGCGGAACTTCCGGTTGGAGACTGCGTTCTGCCCAAAGCCGATGAGCGCCCGCAGCAGGCCGATGATCCAGAAGCCCTTTGCTTCCATCACGATGCCGTCCACCGTCTCCTGCCCGACCATGCCGCCGGTCATCTGGGCCAGCGCACGGACAGGCATGTTGTACTGGAACAGCAGGTTCAGGTCCGGCGTGCCCTCGCGGGAGCTGCGCTTGAGCAGGGTGTGCAGCACAGCCCAGGCCAGCCAGCACAGCGGACTGCGGCTGTGGTTCAGCTCGCCCAGCGTCAAGGTTTTTCACGCTCACAGGGTCCGGCCTTGCCCATATTGCAAAAGACAAAATATTTTCAACATCCAATCAAAAAACAAGGCAATGTGTTGACTTTTGCTGAAAGTCTTGCTATAGTATGAGATACAAGGATTCCATATAGGTTCTGCGTGAGAGAATGAGAGACGCACAACAGCCCCTTTCGGCTTGTGGTGCGTCTTTTTCTTTTTGCAAGGTTGGAATCTTCTCTGCGTTTTTCCGTGTGCACCGGAAGTACAGCAGTCCCAAAGACCCGATGGGAGAATGGCCATTCCCGTCCATCATCACAAGAATGACACGATACCAAGAGACTGTCAAAAGGAGAACAGAATCATGAAAAAGATTTCGCGGAAAAGTTTCCTGAAGCTGGCAGCCGCCACCACTGCCGGAACTGCTATGGCTCCCGCTCTCATGGGCTGTGCCTGGCCTGACACGCAGGACCACACCCCCTACAAAGGCGATATCGTGTTGCTGCTGAGCAACGATATCCACTCCAATCTGGGTACTTCTAAGATCATGAGTACGGACGGCTCTACCCGGATCACCGGCGGCGTGGCACGAATGGCTGCTGCCCAGGCCAAGGTGCGGCGGAGAGCCTTTGGCAAAACCCTGACCTTGGACGGTGGTGACTACTCCCAGGGAACTCCTTACCAGGACGGCTATCAAAAGGGCTGGGAGATCCTGGCCCTGGCCGAAATGCAGGTAGATTTCTGCACCCTGGGCAACCACGAATTCGACGTGGGCGATCAGGCCGTCGAAAACTCCTGGGTCAACGCCCGGAAAAACCGGCTGCGCTACGGGGTCTACCACAAACTGCCCCAGTTGCTGGTATCCAATATGTTCATCAAATACAACGCCAACGGCGAGCCGATCTCTTATACCAGCGCCGACATCCGCCCCAATGACCTGAGCACCAATGCTTTTGGTGCCGGGGCCTACGCCAAGACTGGGGCCAAAAACTACGCCATCCGCCAGGTAGCAGGCTACAGGGTGGGTCTGTTTGCCCTGGAAGGCGAGGAGTCCTACGGCTACTGCAAGAACTCGGACCTGACCCGGATGGACTGTGCCGAGGTTGCCAGAGTCTATGCCCGTTTCCTCAAGGAGGAGAAGGGCTGTGATCTTGTCATCGCCATCAGCCACTGCGGCATGGAAGAGGACCGGGCCACCGCGCGGGCTCAGGAAGGCTTCCTGGACGTGATCCAGAACGCTCACGACCATCTCGCCTATGACCAACCCATCGTGGAAAACGGCGTGATCATGACCTCCACCGGCTGCTATGCTCAAAACCTGGGCGTGCTGAGCCTGCAAAAAACATCTGCCGGCTGGACCTGGGTGCCCGAGGAGACCTGCTGCTATGAGCTGACGAAGGCATACGACTACGAGGATCCCCGGGATCTGTCACCGGAAGCTCTGGCATACCGGAGTATGCAGGATCTTCTGGCCCGCTACGACGCAGACCTGACGGCACCGGACGGCTATTTCTCCAAGCTGGGTCTGGACGATGTAACGCCGGACAGCGTGGTGATGACCATCCCCACCGGCTACGACTATATCCAGTACGAAGACGGGAAGGCCATCGGATACACCTACATCCAGTCTCCTGTCACCGCCTTTATCTGTGATTCCTTCAATTATGCCTCCGGCTCTCAGGTATCCTTCGTGTTCGGCGGCTACGTCCGCACTGCGCTGTATCAGGGTGACTTTACCGTCGCGGACGCCTTCAACGAGCAATCCACCGGTGAATCGGCGATCGACCACAGCGCGGGCTCCAGTCTGGTGGTCTGCGACTTGTCCGGTGCACAGCTGGCATCCATCTGTGTCTTTGATGCTGCGTGCTCCGGTGTCACCCCTCAGGGCCGGACCTACGGCGGTGCCGGCACCCTCCACACCGGAAATCTGCGCTACCGCTATCACATTTCTGACGGGCAGATCTCCTGTGATGTTTCCAGCATCGAAGTCTATTTCCCGGAGAGCGACAGCTGGCAGCCTCTGGACTTCCACAAAGCCTACTCCACCTCGTTCACCTTTGAATCCTCCCAGAACTTGGTGAGTCTGCTGCCCTGGGCCAGCAAAATGGCCACAGGGCAGGCGCTTCCCTTTGCCCCCTACGATGAGGCCACCGGCACCTACATGGATGTTCCCTCCGACAACAAATCGGAGGAATACTACCGGTTCTGGGCTCCTTATTGCCGCGGCAAGGGCGTGCTGGAGGGCACCAGCTATGAACTGAAATCCTGGACAGCCCTGTATTACTATGCCGCCAGCATGAACGGTACCCTATCCGATGCCTACACCCCGGACCATCTGATGCAGACCCGCATCCAGGGTTGATTTTCCAACAACTTCTGATGTAAAAAGCTATACGACCACGGCAGGCTAGAAGATTAAATCAAAAACAGCTGGATGCTTCATCTGAACGATGATACACCCAGTTGTTTCTTTTATTGGCACAGCCTCTCTAACAACGCCGTGCAACCTGCCAGTACATCCCGCCATGTGTCCTCGAAATTTCCAGTAAACCACGGGTCGGCCACATCGTGCGGCGTACTGGTATACGACATCAGGAGGGAGACCTTGTGCAACGGGTCGTTCCCTACAAAACGAGCCATATCCCGCAGGTTGCTTCGATCCATTGCAACCAGATAATCATAGGTATCATAATCCTGCCGTGTCATCTGACGCGCCGTTTTGCCTGCACAGGAAATGGCATGGTCTGCCAATTTTTTCCGAGCGGGTGGATAGACCGGGTTGCCCACTTCTTCCGCACTGGTCGCAGCAGAGGCGATTTCGAATTTTTCTGCAATACCGGCTTTTTCCACAAGGTCTTTCATAACAAATTCCGCCATAGGACTACGGCAGATATTCCCCAGACAGATGAACAAGATTCGGGTCATTTTCTCTCAGCTCCTTTGGGCAACAGGATACCATTGTCGGGACAGTATTGGAATGGGCTTTTCCCTGCTCTGCCAGAACGTAACGAAAAGCATACCCTCCACCAACTGTGCAAAGACATCCGTCCAGCCCGCAGAATGCCAGCTTCTTTCGGAGATTGGAAACGGTATTGCCAACCACTTTTAAGGTATCAGCGCAATCCTTCCCCCATACAGCATCAAAAAGCTCTTTTTTAGAGAGCGTCGTTCCTTCGCAGACTGCCAGCACCCACAACAGGTCGGATTCAAGACGTGTCAACGAAATATTTCTGCCGTTGGCTGAAATTTCATGTCGGGTGTTGTCAATCACCAATCCCGGCAGTTCCAGTTTTTTCTTTGCGCAGAATGTGATCTGCTCCGCCTCAATCTGCGCCTGTTGCAAAAGGCTCAGAATCGTTTGCTCCAGTACCTGGTCCGGGGTGTTCGCTCGTATCACAATCATGGAAGGCTCCTGTGTCACCGTTACTCTGCATCCATTTCGCGGATCAGATTGACCATTTCGATAGCGCTGACCGCGCAGTCATAGCCCTTGTTTCCGGCTTTCGTACCTGCCCGCTCGATTGCCTGCTCGATATTTTCAGTCGTCAGAACGCCAAATAGAACAGGAATACCGCTTTCCAGCGAAACTGCTGCGATGCCTTTTGAGACTTCGTTGCAGACGTAGTCGTAATGGCTGGTAGAGCCGCGAATCACTGCGCCAAGGCAAATCACAGCATCGTACTTTCCGCTTTTTGCCATTTTGGAAGCAACCAGCGGAATTTCAAACGCTCCCGGCACCCATGCGACATGAACATCGTCCTCGCTCACATCGTGCCGGAGGAGTGCATCCATTGCCCCGCCAAGGAGCCTTGAGGTGATGAACTCGTTGAATCGTGCAGCAACGATACCGACCCGGATGTTTTGTGCAATCAGTTTTCCTTCAAATGATTTCATTGTAAAATCCCTCTTTTCCTTAATAACTCAGGATATGTCCCATTCTTGCCTGCTTGGTTTTCAGATAGAACAGGTCGTGCGCGGTCGCAGTCATCTGAATTGGGACACGTTCTGTAATCTCCAGACCGAACTCGGAAAGTTGGTATACCTTATCCGGATTATTGGTCAACAGGCGCAAGCTGTGTGCTCCCAGCTCCCGCAAAATCTGTGCTCCCATATAATACTCCCGTTCATCCCCATGGAAACCAAGGGCGAGGTTGGCTTCCAGGGTATCCATGCCCTGTTCCTGCAACTCGTAGGCACGCAGCTTATTTATGAGACCGATACCGCGCCCTTCCTGCCGCATATAGAGCAGGATGCCACGCCCCTCCTTTTCAATTTGCGTCATCGCCGCAGCCAACTGCTGTCCGCAATCGCAGCGCAGCGAACCGAACGTATCACCCGTCAGACATTCCGAATGTACCCGACACAGGACATCCCGGCCATCACCGATTTCACCTTTTACCAATGCGATGTGATGCTCTCCGTTCAGGCGGCTCACAAAACCGTATGCGCGGAAGTCGCCGTATTTTGTCGGTAGATTTACGGCAGCCACCTGATCGACCAGCTTTTCGTGACACTTACGGTACTCTTGCAAGGCTTGGATGGTGATGAATTTGATTTGGAATCGTTCTGCCAGCTGTGCAAGTTCCTCCGTGCGCATCATAGTGCCATCGTCCCTCATGATCTCGCAGCAAAGCCCGCACTCTTTCAGCCCTGCCAGACGGCACAGGTCTACGGTGGCTTCTGTGTGGCCGTTCCGTTCCAGAACACCATTTTTCCTTGCTAAAAGCGGGAACATATGACCCGGTCGCCGGAAATCTTCTGCTTTTGCGTCTTCTGCTACACAGGCCAGCGCGGTAATAGAGCGTTCCGCAGCAGAAATGCCGGTCGTGGTTGAAATATGGTCGATGGACACGGTAAAGGCGGTTTCATGGTTGTCCGTGTTATGCCGAACCATCTGCGGAAACTTCAGCTTCTGTACAAAGGCTTCCGACATCGGCATACAGATCAGACCTTTGCCGTGGGTCGCCATGAAATTGACATTTTCTGTTGTCGCAAACTCAGCGGCGCAGATAAAATCGCCCTCGTTTTCGCGTTCCGGGTCATCCGTCACCAAAATGATCTTGCCTTGTCTCAAATCTTCCAGAGCTTCCGGAATGGTATTGAATCTCATTGTTGTTTCTCCTTATTCAAATCCGTAGCGTATCAGCATTTCTTTCGTGACAGAGCTTTGCCGGTGTTCCTGCGGTATCGGCTGAAACAGCTTTTCGACATACTTGCCAAGGATGTCGGTCTCCAGATTTACCACATCGTTTTTGTGCCTTTGACACAGATTTGTACAGCTGACGGTGTGAGGGATGGTGGACACTGAAAACGCATCCGAACTGACTTCTGCCACCGTCAGGCTTATACCATCGACCGCGATGGAGCCTTTTTCCACGACATAGCGCAAAAGATTCGGTTCCGCATGGATGGTAAACCAGACCGCATTGTCGTCTTTTTCGATTCGCAGGATGCACCCGGTGCCATCCACATGACCCGCCACAATATGCCCGCCGAACCGTCCATCCGCAGCCATTGCCCGTTCCAGATTGACCCTGCTCCCGACCATAAGACCTGCAAGAGAGGAGCGGTTCAGGGTTTCATGCATAACATCGGCAGAAAAGCTGTCTGCAAAAAGCCGGGTAACGGTCAGGCAGATGCCATTCACTGCGATGCTGTCACCGATTTTTGTGTTTTCCAGAACGGTCCGTGCCTGAATGTTCAGCACTTCCGAATGCTGCCCATGCGTGATCTGCTTTATGGCTCCGACTTCTTCTATAATTCCAGTGAACATGGATACTCGACCTCGCTTTCAATCAGGATATCCTCGCCAAGATGGGTCAGGCTGCTGTTTTTCAGCCGGAATGCTGCACTCGGCACAGGAACTCCTGCACCTTCCACCGGTGTTTTTGCTTCCTGTCCGCCGAACAGCTTTGGGGCAATGTACGCCTGCACCTGTTGAACAACGCCGCTTTCCAGTGCTGCCCAGTTCAGTGTCCCTCCGCCTTCCAGAAGAATGCTGTCGATTTGTTCCTGACCAAGTTTTTCCATAAGTTGTACAAGGTCAATGTGACCGTTCCTTTTATCCAGACAAATCACCCGGCACCCAGCCTGTCGATATATCGCCTGCCGTTTCGGGTCGGCGCAGCAGGTCGCAAGGATGGTCGGGATCTGTTTTGCTGTTGCGACCACCTGTGCTTGCAATGGTGTCCGCAGCTGAGTATCACAGACGATGCGAACTGGATTTTTTCCGTTCTCCATGTGGCAGGTCAATAAGGGATCATCGGCAAGAATGGTTCCGACACCGACCATGATTCCGCTGAAACGATGCCGCTGTTGTTGAACATCCGCTCGGGCAGCTTCCCTTGTAATCCATTTGGATGCGCCCGTAACTGTGGCAATTTTTCCGTCCATTGTCATGGCATACTTCATAGAAACAAACGGGCGTTTTGTCGTTATAAAATGGAAGAATATCCGATTGAGTGCGTCGCATTCTTCCCGCAAAACGCCTTCCGTCACCGCTACCCCCTGCACCCGCAAAGCAGCAATTCCTTTCCCCGACACCAGCGGGTTTGGGTCTGCCGACCCCACTACGACCCGGCTGATGCCCGCTTCCAGAATAGCATTCACACACGGCGGTTGTTTTCCAAAATGACAGCAGGGCTCCAGCGTCACATACATCGTTGCCCCTTCGGGGTCAACAGCGCAGGATGCTAACGCATTTCGCTCCGCATGGGGCTGGCCATACCGTTCATGCCATCCCTGCCCGATGATCTGACCATCTTTTACAATGACAGCACCCACCATCGGATTTGGGGATGTCCATCCGCATCCTTTTTTAGCCAGTTCTAAGGCAAGACGCATATACTCTGTATCGTTCATCTCTCTGCCTCCAAATAAAAAAGCCCCGAACCAGATTGTTCAGGACAAGGCAAACAGGCGCAGTATCTCCTGCGCAAAAAGAAAGCTCTGAAATGCAAACGCATCTCAGAGCAACTTCCATGAGCACAGAGATCTTGTGGTTTCTCTATGCTTTCCTATCTTCTTTCATCCAGACTGTACTGTCGGCTTCGGAGTTTCACCGAATCATGCCTTACGGCTCGTGGGCTGTACCACCGGTAGGGAATCGCACCCTGCCCTGAAGATTTCTGATTCAATTACAGCGGCATTATAGCACGGCTCCTTTCGGATTGCAAGGGCATTCTGCAAACCGGGACGAAACCGGGATGAAGCGAATCGCTACAACAATAAAATCACATCGTCCGTAGGACAATGTGAACGGAGAATCCAAAGGGGCGCGGGTCGCCAGTGGCGACCTCAAAATGCGTTGCATTTTGAAGCGCTTGACCGAGCCGACAGGCGAGAGCAGCGCCCTTTGGCACACGACTTTGCTTGCAAAGTCTATTCCGAACAAGACGGTACGAACGGGAGGTGCTGGAAATGGCAGCAGAAAAGACCAAGGTCTACACATGAAGGTAGATACCACTGCCATTGAGCAGGAGATCGCCGTCTATGAGAAGCAGCTACGGCAGCACTACTCCACAAAATCCCGGCTTATGGAGGAGATCGACAGCCTTGACCCGGACGACCGGCACTTTATCGCCCGAAAATCCGACCTTGACGACCGCCTTTATAAGATGTACGATAAAATCGAAGAGGTGGAAAATGAACTGATGGATGCCCGGGCAAAGAAGCAGGCCATTGAAGCCGACAAAATCACAGGCGACAACATCTATAAGATCCTGATTTGCTTTGACAAGCTTTATGCCACCATGACCGAGGCGGAACGCCGCAGGCTAGTGGAGATTTTGATCGATGAGGTGCAGATCTACCCGGAACGCCAGCCTAATGGACAGTGGCTGAAGTCCGTCCGGTTCAAGCTGCCCATCATCGACCATGACCTTGAATTGAGTTTGGACAATCAGGATCGTGTCGAGGTCGTGTGTTCGATGGTTAGATTCAAAAAGCATTGATCTAATGTGAAGCAGGGTGAACCGTTTTATGTATTCTGTTACACAGCGTATAAAAATGATCCGGCAATATGAAGGAAAATAAGAAGACCTGTGCAGTCTGGTGAAAAATAACAACACAAATAGTACAGAGAAAAGGAGCATCCCATGAACGCAAATATCAATTATGATGAGATCCCGGATACCAGTGCCGTGCAGGAGGACCTGCTTGCGGCGCTGAGCAGCCAGCATGTGACCGTGCACACGAATGAGGAGCCGGACTTCGACTACATGGAAAACGGGGATGTGGCTTTTGTGGTCAAGAACCCGCACAATGATGAGAATTTGCTCATTGAACTGGGCGGCGAGTTCTCGGTGTTCTTCGGCCTGTGGCATGGGCAGTACAAGGCCGTGGAGTACGACTACGACCGTATGAAGAAGGACATTGCAGCCATTCTGGCGGGCAATGCCGGTGCGCTGAGCCTGTATGCCGATGGCAGATGGCAGGGCAGTACCCTCTGCCCGGAGAAGGTGTCTGCCGATGCCGACATGGAAAAGCTGCTGGAACGCTGCTGGCAAAAGCAGGAGCCAAAGGAAAAACTGCTGGCACAGGGCGGCAGGGTGGAACTGCTCTACTGGGACCCGGCGGAAAATAAGAGCTTTATGATTCCGGCAAAGAACTGAATTATAACAAAAAGGACACACCATAACGGCGTGTCCTTTTTGTTATACGATATGAAGCTCAGATCTTCTCGATGGTGATGCTCCAATCAGCGGTCATGGCCTCGTCCGGCTCCAGCACTTCGTGCTTGCCTTCCTCATTGACGCTGTTGGCCCAGCCGTTCCACGGCTCCATACACACAAAGCTCTCGGCATCCTGCTGCCACAGCACAGCGTGGTCGAAGCTGTCGTCGGCATCCACAGTCACCTTGTGGCCGTTGCCGCTGTCGGTGAGGGTCATGGGGAACTGCACGCCGGTCAGCAGGCGCACGCTGTTGTCGGCGCCTTCCTTGCGGGTGAGGGTGATCTTTTCCGGGGCAGCGGGCTGCTCGCCCTTGGCGCTCTCGGAACAGGTGGCGCACTTGATATCGAAGTCCACATTCTCCAGCTTGGAAGCCTTGAAGTAGGGGTGGAAGCCGAAGCTGAAGGGCATGTTGGTGTCGCCCTCGTTGATCACGGTCATGTTGATGGCGGCAGTGTTGCCCTCAAGGTTATAGTTCATCAGCACGGTGAAATCGAAGGGATAGAGGAACTTGGTCAGCGGGGTGGACTCCAAAATCAGGGTCACGCCGTCCGGGCCGACGCTCTCCACATCCCATGCGCACAGGTCGGCAAAGCCGTGGTTCTCCATGGGGTATGCCTTGCCGTCAAAGATGTGCACGCCGTTATCCGGCAGGCCGCAGTTGGGGAACAGCACCGGCACGCCGAAGCGGGGGCGGTTGCACTCGGAAAAATTGGGGTGGCGGGTCCAGATGTACTCCTCGCCGTTCAGGGAGAAGCCGGTGATCATGCCGCCGCGCTCCGGGGTGATGACCAGCTCGGTCTTTGCCTCAGCATCGGTGATAACGTACTGCTCATAGCAGGCACCGTTTTCGGTGACATAACGGGTGGTGATCTGATTCATAGTTCAGTCCTCCTTATGTTTCTGGTTCTGTGCCAGTTTTTCAAAATAATAATCAATGCCATAGCGAATGAGATATTTTATGACCCTTGCAATAACGGCCACGATAGCGGCAAAAATGCCGCCGTAAAGCAGAAACGCATAGATCATCATGCGAGTGGTCATAGCCATAAAAACACTTCCCTTCCGTTTTCATGCACAAAGAGGCTGCCGTACAGCCAAAGTGCCATACAGCAGCCTCGAAACGATTACAGAACGACGCCGTCCTTGAAGATGGAGATCTCGCGGAAGCCGTGCTTCTCGGCCTTGGTCTGCTCAC
>ENA-OUQW01002790-OUQW01002790.1-human-gut-metagenome-genome-assembly--contig:-NODE-2790-length-13799-cov-3.862267_pt1 | contig 13799 bp, 9 predicted proteins | sample MGYA00248464_ERZ548849 | MGnify/ENA primary metagenome ERZ548849 (study PRJEB26491, sample SAMN04978193) | human gut metagenome | host: Homo sapiens | study: EMG produced TPA metagenomics assembly of... | reverse complement strand
TCTTATTTTCCCAAAGTTTAATTTCCCCAACAAAATCAGGAAAAAACTTATAAAATCCGTTTTCACATATCAGTTTCATATCCAACCCATACATCTGAAGTTTCGGGGTCAACATAGCAAGCAACCTTCCCTTTGTCATAAGGGTTTCGCCCATTCAAAGAAGGTGTCAACATTTCCCCCATAAATATCACCGAAAAAGAAAATCCCTTTATAAAGACAATTTCTTGTTGTCCCAAATCTTCCAATTCTTTTGTAAAGACTTCTTGCAGAATGCCTTTTGCTTCAAATTCAGCTTTGTTTCCTATGTTATACCATGCAACTGTCATCACTTAAACACCTTTAAAGTTTCACCGAATTTTTTCAAAACTGACTCAATGACTTTTGATTCTTCACTTCTGTTTGTCAATGTAAATGTCACAACCCTTGTGTCGGTGTTTTCCATTGTTGTCACTGCAAAATCTTTCAAAGATGCATTGGTCATGAAAACATCATCATAATAAAAATATATTTTATATGCTTGATAATTAACCCGCTTCAATATTTGTTCAAATAAAGCAAGAAATCCTTGAAATGCAACATTGTCTTTTTGTGCCTTCAAAGTCACCTTTACATCTGAAGAAATCACCCTTTCATAGTTCCCGCCCAATCCATCAGTTTCAAATTCAATATTGATGCTTCTTTCATGGTCATCAAGAAAAATTCCTGTCAAATTTTCATCTAAATAAACAGGAATTGAAACAATCGGAATGTCAAAATTGAATATGCTGTCTTCCCCTATATTGAAGCCCACTTTGTTCAGAATAGATGCTGAACTAATGCTTGCAAAATTAAATACCAAAACAGGTGCTGTTCCGCCTAACATTATTTAAAAACCCCCCCTGCCCATTTTCCAAGTTTGGAATTTATTAACCAATTGTATAATCTTTCAAGAATACCAACACTTTTTTCAAGTAATGGTGCAATCTTTGCTTGCATATCCGCAAGAATGATTTTGCTTTCTTCTGTTGCTTGTTGCATGCGGGCAAACATTTCATAATTGCTTAAATTTATATTTTCCGCTTCTTGCTTCTTTCTTTCAAGCTCGCTTTGCATTTTAATTGTTTCATTTGTGATGTTTTGTGATTTTGCCAAAAGATTTTCAACATCAAGCCTTCCACGCATGATTGATTGCTTGCCTTCTGTGCCTGCAAGCTTTTCAATTGCCCTTGTTGTTTGTTCCGCTGTGGTTTTTCCAAAAAGTTGTCTGTGTCGCTCTTGAACATCTGTGTTAATTAACTCCGCCAATTTGGCAACATCATCTTCACCAAGAATTTTTGCCCCAAAATATGCTCTTTGTTCAGGGCTTAATTCTCTCAAACTGCGAACCATTTTGAAAAAGCCTGTCAACAAATCTTCATTCACAAATTCTTTCAACATTTGGTCTTGTCCCGCCTTTGCTTCACCAACCTTCACCGCATAAGCCGTCAACATTGCCCGAAAGTCTTCTTCTTGAATGCCTGCACTTTTTGCAATTGCTGTTGCTTGGAAAAGTTGTCCTGAAGAAACACCAAGTTGCGAAGTCTTTCCTTTGTAACAATCTTTGCGGGATCAATAGGAAGTGCGCCGACTTCCGATGAAAGAATGAGGTTGCCGTCATCCGTGATGTAATATCTTGACGGACGCAGACCGTTACGGTCAAGAACCGCACCCATAATGTCGCCGTCAGAGAAAAGGATTGACGCAGGACCGTCCCACGGCTCCATCATTGTTGCATAATACTGATAGAAGTCCTTTCTCTTCTGGCTCATTGTGCCATTATTATCCCACGGCTCCGGAATTGTAATCATAACGGCAAGAGGAAGCTCCATACCGCTCATTACGAGAAATTCAAGTGTATTATCAAGCATTGCAGAGTCTGAACCCTCTGTGTTTACAACAGGAATAACCTTGTCAAGGTCGCCCTTGAGATGCTCTGAACGCATTGTTTCCTCACGGGCAAGCATCTTGTCAGCGTTGCCTCTGATTGTGTTGATTTCACCGTTGTGAACAATCATTCTGTTAGGATGAGCTCTCTGCCAGCTTGGATTTGTGTTGGTTGAAAAACGGGAGTGAACCATAGCGATTGCAGACTCGTAATCCTCGTCCTGAAGATCAAGGAAGAAGTTACGGAGATCGCCGACAAGGAACATACCTTTATATACAATAGTTCTGCTTGAAAGTGAAACTACATATGTGTCTTCATTACTCTGTTCAAAAACTCTTCTTGCAACATAGAGCTTTCTGTCGAACGGAAGACCTCTCTTTACGCCGTGAGGTCTTTTGATAAAGCACTGCATAATTGCAGGCATACATTCAACAGCTCTGTGACCGAGTACCTCGGGCTTTGACGGAACATTTCTCCAACCGAGAACTGTAAGACCTTCTTTTTCTGCAATGATTTCAAACATCTTCTTTGCCTGATTTCTTGCAAGCTCATTCTGAGGGAAGAAGAACATACCTACAGCGTAATCTCTTTCGGAACCGAGCTTAATGCCGATTTCAGCAGCTGCCTTCTTAAAAAATTTGTGTGAAATCTGGAGAAGAATACCTACGCCGTCACCTGTTTTGCCTTCGGCATCCTTACCTGCTCTGTGTTCGAGAGTTTCAACAATTGTCAGAGCGTTTGCCACGGTGTCGTGTGACTTGATACCCTTAATATTAACAACAGCTCCGATACCGCAGTTATCATGTTCAAACTTCGGAGAATACAGAGTCTTGTTGTTCTCTCTGACTGTCTGTTCCATTAATGATCACCCTTTCCTGTTAATCACAAAAATTATTCAGCGGACTTTTTATATACATATATATGTAAAAGGAAGTTTGCTTTCGTAAACTTATCGGTTCAAAGTGGCAATTAATGTTCTGCCGGTTAATAATCAATCATATATATGTAATTGTAAAATGCCCAATCTCTTCTCAGCGGTAAAACCGCTATGCTCAGCCTGTGCTATATCCTGCAAAGGTGAATGTGCAGGTCGGCTGATGTTCTGAAATGCCCTGTCATCGTTGATCAAGAAAAATCAGCACTTAGATTATATAACTATACATTGTGCTTTGTCAAGGGAAAATAGAGGAAAATTGCAACTTTTAAGGGTAAAACTTTCATTTTACTGTGATTGTTGTAGAAAATATGCAACTCTTATTGGTGTTTCAGCTTAATTTTGCAGGAAATTTAATAAAACTTGCAATTTCAAAACTTTTTTCAAAAAATGTATTGACAAATTCGCAAAAGTGGAATATACTAACAACATCAAAGACAGCAAGGGCGCTGTGAGCTGAGGCTTACAGTGTCCTTTTCTGTTTTTATAAAGCAAAAATCAGACCATTAAAATTTATTTTCAAAATGGATAGGAGAGAATTAAAATGGCAAAAGTTCCCGAAATTTTTGGCAGCATGGTATTTAATGACCAGAAGATGCAGGAAAGACTTCCAAAGTCAACTTACAAGGCTTTGAAAAAGACAATCCAGAACGGTGAACCGCTTGACCTCAGCGTTGCAAATGTTGTTGCGGCTGCTATGAAGGACTGGGCAGTTGAAATGGGCTGTACCCACTACACACACTGGTTCCAGCCGATGACAGGTATCACAGCCGAAAAGCATGACAGCTTTATCGCACCGAACGGTGAAGGTCAGGTTATCATGGAGTTCTCAGGTAAAGAGCTTGTAAAGGGCGAGCCTGATGCTTCTTCTTTCCCAAGCGGCGGTATTCGTGCCACTTTCGAGGCAAGAGGCTATACAACATGGGATCCGACATCATATGCATTCGTTAAGGATGGAACACTTTACATTCCTACAGCATTCTGTTCTTATACAGGCGAGGTTCTCGATAAGAAAACTCCTCTTCTTCGTTCAATGGAGAGAATTAATACAGAGGCTGTAAAGATTCTTCATCTTCTCGGCAAAGAAGATGTTACAAGAGTTACAACAACAGTAGGTCCGGAGCAGGAATACTTCCTTATTGATAAGGACGCTTACGACCAGAGAGAGGACCTTATTTATACAGGCAGAACACTTTTCGGTGCAAAAGCTCCTAAAGGACAGGAACTTGACGACCATTACTTCGGTGCAATCAAGACAAGAGTTGCTGCTTATATGAAAGACCTTGACGAGGAACTCTGGAAACTCGGTATCCTTGCAAAGACAAAGCATAACGAAGTTGCTCCTGCACAGCACGAGCTTGCTCCTATCTTCACAACAACAAACATTGCAACCGACCACAACGAGCTTACAATGGAAGTTATGAAGAAGGTTGCCGAAAGACACGGTCTTGTTTGTCTTCTTCATGAAAAGCCGTTTGCAGGTGTTAACGGTTCCGGTAAGCACAACAACTGGTCAATTTCAACCAACACAGGCGAAAACCTTCTTGAGCCCGGCAAGACTCCTGAAAACAACCTTCAGTTCCAGCTTTTCCTTGCAGCAGTTGTAAAGGCTGTTCACGAGTATCAGGATCTTCTCAGAATCACGGTTGCATCGGCAGGTAACGACCACCGTCTCGGCGCTAACGAAGCACCGCCTGCAATCATTTCAATGTATCTCGGTGATGACCTCGGCGAACTCGTTGATTCAATCATTAATGACAGAGAATATGTAAGCAAGGGTAAGCAGAAGATGAGAACAGGCGTTGATGTTCTTCCTGACTTTATGAAGGACACATCAGATCGTAACCGTACATCACCTTTTGCATTCACAGGTAACAAGTTTGAATTCAGAGCACTTGGTTCTTCACTTAACATTGCCTGTCCTAACTATATGCTCAACACTATGGTAGCCGAAGAACTTTCAGAGTTCTACGATGAGCTTAAAGATGCGGATGATATGGACGCAGCTATCAAGGCTCTTGTTAAGAAAGTATTCACAGAGCATCAGAACATTATCTTCAACGGCAACAACTACGCTCCCGAGTGGGTTGAAGAGGCCGAAAGAAGAGGACTTCTTAACCTCAAGTCACTTCCTGACGCAATGGAACACTTCCTTGACAAGAAGAATATTGACCTCTTTGTTAAGAATAAGATTTGTTCGGCAGACGAAATCCGTGCAAGATATGAAATTGAGCTTGAAAGCTATTCTAAGCAGATTAACATTGAGGCTCTCACAATGATTGATATGGCTAAGAAGAACATTCTTCCTGCCGTTACATCATATGTAAGAGATCTTACGGATACAGCACTTGCCAAGAAGGCACTTTCAGACGCTATTCCTACAAGTGTTGAGGAAGACCTTATTACAAGCCTTTCAAACAAACTTGTATGTTTCTCAAAGAAAACTGCAGAGCTTGAAGAGGCTGTTATCAAGGCAAGCGACTACAGCGATGACAACCTCAAGTATGCTAAGTACTACAGAGAAACAGTATTTGCACTTATGCAGGAACTCAGAGCTGTCGGTGACGCAATGGAAACAGAAACAGCTTCGGAATACTGGCCTTATCCTTCATACGGCGAACTTCTTTTCGGTGTGTGATTGATAGAACCTCTATTTATACTAAATAACATTATTTATATTGTATAACTGGTAACACAACGGCGTGTGATTGACAGAATTAAACTGTCAGCTCCACGCCGTTTTTGTTATTTTGATAAAAGGAGAGATTTATATGGCAGAACTAATTTACGGAGGCACAGGCGTCTGGTTTATGATTGGCGCATTACTCGTGTTCTTTATGCAGTGCGGATTTGCAATGGTTGAAACCGGTTTTACAAGAGCTAAAAACGCAGGTAACATCATTATGAAAAACCTGATGGACTTTTGTATCGGTACGATTGTATTCAGCCTGTTAGGCTTCGGACTTATGATGTCTGAGGACTATGTTGCAGGATTCATCGGTGTTCCAAACCTCAATATGTTCACAGACTGGATGAACTTTGATTGGAACTCATTCGTATTCCAGCTTGTATTCTGTGCTACAGCAGCTACTATCGTTTCAGGTGCTATGGCAGAGCGTACAAAATTCTCGGCATACTGTGTTTACAGCGCAATTATTTCACTCGTTGTTTACCCGATTGAAGCAGGTTGGGTTTGGAACGGTCAGGGTTGGCTTGCACAGCTCGGCTGTATCGACTTTGCAGGTTCAATCGTAATTCATATGGTCGGCGGTATCTCGGCACTTGTCGGCGCAATCATTCTCGGACCCCGTATCGGTAAGTACGGCAAGAACGGCAAGGTAAACGCTATCCCCGGTCACAGCATCACACTCGGTGCTCTCGGTGTATTCATTCTTTGGTTTGCATGGTACGGCTTTAACGGTGCCGCTGCTGAAGACGGCGCTCGTCTCGGTCAGATTCTTCTTACAACAACAATTGCTCCGGCAGTTGCAACAGTAACAACCATGCTCTTTACATGGATCAAGAACGGCAAGCCTGATGTTTCAATGTGTCTTAACGCATCACTCGCAGGTCTTGTAGCAATCACGGCAGGTTGTGCAGATGTTGACGCAATCGGCGCAGCAGTTATCGGTATCGTTTCAGGTATCCTCATCGTAGTAGCAGTTGAATTTGTTGATATCAAGCTTAAAATAGATGATCCTGTCGGCGCATTCTCGGTACACGGCGTAAACGGTATGTGGGGCGGCCTTGCAGTAGGTCTTTTCGCAACAGGTAACGGTCAGAACGGCATCACAGGTCTTTTCTACGGCGGTGGCTTTGCTCAGCTTGGTAAGCAGGCTCTCGGTATTGTTACAATCGTAGCTTGGACAGTTGTTTGCATGATTATCGTATTCACAATCATCAAAAAGACAGTAGGTCTTCGTGTTACAAAGGACGAAGAAATGAAGGGCCTCGATATCTGCGAGCACGGTCTTATCAGCGCATATGCAGACTTTATGCCAATCGGTGTCGGTACAGCTTCACTTGATGAAACATTTGATGTTGACAGCAATGTTCCTGTAACTCAGGCAGTTCCCGTTCAGCTTGCAGGCAAGTATGATATGGCTACCGACGGCACAAAGATTACTAAGATTGACATTCTTCTCAAGCAGTCAAAGCTTGAAGCTCTTAAAGAAGAAATGGATAAGCTCGGCATCACAGGTATGACAGTATCTCAGGTACTCGGTTGCGGTGCTCAGAAGGGTAAAGCAGAGTATTACCGTGGTGTTGCTATTGAAAGTAACCTCCTTCCTAAGATGAAGGTTGAAATCGTAGTTTGCAAGGTTCCTGTAAAGGCAGTTGTTGATGCGGCTGTTAAGGCACTTTACACAGGTCACATCGGTGACGGCAAAATCTTTATCTATGATGTTGAAGATGTTGTTAAGGTTAGAACAGGCGAAACAGGCTACGACGCTATGCAGGATGTTGAATAATCCCCAATAGCTTAATTAACCCTATCCTTTTTAATTCACATAAACCGAGACGCCCCGAACGGCAATAGCTGTTCGGGGCGTTTTGGCTCTATACTATATATAGTGTCAAAAATCAAAGTTTACAATATGAAGGATATTTGAATTATACAGCTTAAAACCATAAATAATAATGAAAAGACAATTTGTTGTAAAGCCCGAAAAATGTTGAAAAGTGTAAAACAAATTTGCAATGAAAATGTTTTTACAAAATTGTAAAAAATATTGTCATAATTCCTTTAAGTAAATAACAATAGGGGTTAATCTTGTAAAATAATAAGATGAATGAAACAATATGCGGTGGTGAGGTTCTTGAAAAATGCTTTGTTGATTTCACACTCTGAACAGAGTGCCGTTTCTTTGTCACAATTGCTCGGAAGCGAAGGCTATACGGAGATTTCCGTCTGCCAAACCTCACAGGAGGCTAAGGAGCTTGCAAATGGTGAGGTTTTTGACCTTATCTGCGTCAATGCACCGCTTGAAAAGGAAAACGGCATTGAGCTTTCAAAGTACTTTGCCGGAACAACCCGTTCAAGTGTTGTGATTATCGTTCCGCAGCGAAATGCGGATTATGTGAACGACGCACTTACGGAGCACGGTGTTCTTGTTATTGCAAAGCCCGTAAACAAGCACCTGTTTCACCACTTTTTGCAGTTTACGGAATGTTTTAAGATGCGTATGTTCCGTGTGATTGAGGAAAATGAAAAGCTCAAGCATATGGTTGCGGATATGAAGATAATAAACAGAGCAAAGTTCCTGCTTATTACCTGCCTTAATATGTCCGAAGATCAGGCGCATCGCTATCTTGAAAAACAGGCTATGGATCTCAGAACAAGCAAGCTTGAGGTTGCAAAGCAGGTTATCAGAACATATGAGAACTGACTGCGATTTTTTTAGTTTATTGAAAGGAATGTGTTTTTATGAGCCGTGCGGCATACTTAATCCTTGAAAACGGAACAGTTTTTGAGGGCAAGGCGTTTGGTGCCGAAAAAGAAACTACGGGAGAACTTGTTTTTACTACAGCAATGACAGGTTATCTTGAAACACTCACCGACCCCAGCTATTACGGTCAGGTGGTTATTCAGACATTTCCTTTAATCGGCAACTATGGTGTTATCCCTGCCGATTTTGAGAGTGACTCTCCGTCACTGAAAGGTTATATTGTACGAGAATGGTGCCAAGTTCCTTCAAACTTCCGTTGTGAGGGTGATCTTGACACCTTTTTAAAAGAGTCGGGAATTCCCGGCATTTACGGAATTGACACCCGTGCGCTCACAAGAATTGTGCGTGAATACGGTGTTCTGAACTGCAAAATCTCCTATTCTCCCGATGTAACAAAGGAAGAACTTGACGAGATTAAGAACTATGTTATTACAGAGGCTGTTGAAAGCACTACTATAAAAGAAAAAGAGCATTTTGATGCTGAAAACGGCGACCTCAATGTTGTGCTCATGGATTTTGGCGCAAAGCATAACATCGGCAGAGAGCTTGTTAAGAGAGGTTGTAACCTTACAGTCGTTCCCGCCCACACAACAGCGGAGGAAATTAAGGCTATGAATCCCGACGGCGTAATGCTTTCAAACGGACCGGGAGATCCTTCGGACAACACAGAGATTATTGCAGAGCTCAAAAAGCTTTGTGACTTCGGGATTCCGACCTTCGGTATTTGTCTCGGTCACCAGCTCCTTGCACTTTCACAGGGTGCAAAAACAGAAAAGCTCAAGTACGGTCACAGAGGTGCAAACCAGCCTGCAAAAGAGGTTGAAACAGGCAGAGTTTACATTACATCACAGAACCACGGCTACGCTGTTGTAAGCGACAGTATGCCCGAAAACGGCAAAGTAAGCTTTGTAAACGGCAATGATAACACCTGCGAGGGTGTAAACTACACAAATATGCCTGCTTTCTCGGTTCAGTTCCATCCGGAAGCTTGCGGCGGTCCTCACGATACAGCATTTTTATTTGACCGTTTTATTGAATTGATGAAGAACAACAGAAAATAAGAGTCCGAAATTCGGATTACTATTCAGCATAAGAACAGATACAATAATTACTTGAACGAGGAATGATTATATGCCACTCAAAAAGAATATCAAACGAGTTATGGTAATCGGTTCGGGCCCTATCGTAATCGGTCAGGCTGCCGAATTTGACTATGCAGGCACACAGGCTTGCCGTGCGCTTAAAGAAGAAGGACTTGAGGTTATTCTCGTAAACTCAAACCCTGCTACAATTATGACTGATAACGCAATGGCTGATAAAATCTACATTGAGCCGTTGACGCTTGAAACAGTTAAGAGAATCATCAAAAAGGAACGCCCTGACAGCCTTCTTTCAACCCTCGGCGGTCAGACGGGTCTTACCCTTTCAATGCAGCTTGCAAAAGAGGGCTTCCTTGATAAATACAATGTTCAGCTTCTCGGTGCAAACCCCGAAACAATCGACAAGGCAGAGGACAGACAGCTTTTCAAAGACACAATGATTGAAATAGGTCAGCCTGTTATTCCGTCACTTGTTGTTACAGATGTTGAATCAGCTGTTAAGTTTGCCGATGAAATCGGTTATCCTGTAATTATCCGTCCTGCATTCACACTCGGCGGTACAGGCGGCGGTATTGTCGATAACGAGGAAGAGCTTCGTGAAATCACATCAAACGGTCTTGAACTTTCTCCTATCACACAGGTGCTTGTTGAAAAATGTATCTCAGGTTGGAAGGAAATCGAGTTTGAAGTTATGCGTGACAGCGACGGAAATGTTATTACTGTCTGCTCAATGGAAAACTTCGATCCTGTAGGCGTTCACACAGGCGACTCAATCGTTATCGCTCCTACGGTAACACTTGCCGACAAGGAATATCAGATGCTCAGAAGTGCGGCTCTCAACATTATCTCTGCACTTAAGGTAGAGGGCGGTTGTAACTGCCAGTTCGCACTCAACCCCGAAACATTTGAATATGCGGTTATCGAGGTTAATCCCCGTGTATCCCGTTCATCGGCACTTGCGTCAAAGGCAACAGGTTATCCTATTGCAAAGGTTGCCGCTAAAATTGCTATCGGTTACACACTTAATGAAATCAAAAATGCCGTTACAGGTACAACATACGCTTGCTTTGAGCCGGCGCTTGACTATGTTGTTGTAAAATTCCCGAAATGGCCTTTCGATAAATTTGTATATGCAAAGAGAACACTCGGTACTCAGATGAAGGCAACAGGCGAGGTTATGGCTATTGCTCCGACATTTGAGCAGGCTATTATGAAAGCTGTAAGAGGTGCCGAGATTTCTCATGATACTCTCAACGACAAGGAATTTGCAGAGCTTTCAAACGCATCGGTTTATGACAGACTCAGCGTTTGCGATGACAGAAGAATCTTCTGCGTATATGAGGCTCTCAAGAGAGGTATTACAGTAGAACAGATTCACAACATCACTCTCATTGACGAGTGGTTCCTTGAAAAGCTCAAAAATCTTATTGCCGTTGAAAACGAACTCAAGAACGACGAGCTTACGGAGGATCTCTATGTTGGTGCCAAGAACAAGGGATTTCTTGACAGAACAATTGAAAAAATCACAGGCAAGAAGGTTGAAAATCCGCTTGTTCCTGTTTATAAAATGGTTGATACCTGCGCCGCAGAATTTGAGGCTGAAACTCCTTACTTCTATTCAACATTTGATAAGGAAAATGAAGCTGAGGAATTCATCAAAGAGCAGAAGAGCGATAAGAAAACAGTTATCGTATTCGGTTCGGGTCCTATCAGAATCGGTCAGGGTATCGAATTTGACTATGCGTCTGTTCACTGCGTATGGGCGCTCAAAAAGGCAGGCTACGATGTTGTTATCGTAAACAACAACCCTGAAACAGTATCAACAGACTTTGACACAGCCGACAGACTTTATTTTGAACCGCTCACAACCGAAGATGTTATGGGCATAATAAAGACAGAGAATCCGTTCGGTGTAGTTGTTGCATTCGGCGGACAGACAGCAATTAAGCTCACAAAGTTCCTCAGCGACAACGGTGTAAATATTCTCGGCACATCATACGATGCCATTGATATGGCAGAGGACAGAGAGCGTTTTGACGAGCTTCTTGAAAAGTATCACATCAAGCGTCCCCGTGGCGTAACGGTTATGACAACAGACGAGGCTCTCGATGTTGCAGACAAAATCGGTTATCCTGTTCTTCTCCGTCCGTCATATGTTCTCGGCGGTCAGAATATGATTATTGCATTCAACGAAGATGATGTCAAAGAGTATATGGCAATCATTCTTGCACAGAATATTGAAAATCCGATTCTTATTGATAAGTACCTTCAGGGTACTGAGCTTGAAGTTGACGCCATTTGTGACGGTGAAGATATTCTTATTCCGGGTATTATGGAGCATATTGAGCGTGCCGGTGTTCACTCGGGCGACTCAATTGCGGTTTATCCGGCATGGAATCTCTCAGACAGAATGACTCAGATTATTATTGAAAGCTCAAAGAACCTTGCAATCGAACTCCGTACAAAGGGACTTGTAAACATTCAGTACCTTATCTATAAAGACGAACTTTATGTTATCGAGGTAAATCCCCGTTCTTCAAGAACAATCCCTTACATCAGTAAGGTAACAGGCGTTCCTATGGTTGACCTTGCAACAAGAGCAATGCTCGGTGAAAAGCTCAAAGATATGGGCTACGGCACAGGTCTTTACAGAAAGAGTCCTTACATTGCGGTTAAGGTTCCTGTATTCAGCTTTGAAAAGCTTATCAATGTTGATAACCACCTCGGCCCCGAGATGAAGTCAACAGGTGAAGTTCTCGGTGTTGCAGGCACACTTGAGGAGGCTCTCTATAAGGGACTCATCGGTGCAGGCTACAAGATGAAGAAAAAGGGCGGTGTGTTCATCACAGTCCGTAATTCTGATAAGGCTGAAATCGGTGAAATTGCAAAGAAATACTACGATCTCGGATTCAGAATCTACGCAACAGAGGGTACAGCGGATGTACTCAAGAAGTACGGTATCGATGCCGTAAGCGTAAAGAAAATTCACGAGTCCAAGACAAACAATACTCTTACACTCATTGAATCAGGCAAGATTCAGTATGTTATTTCAACATCTGCAAAGGGCAGAATTCCTTCAAGAGATTCTGTTAAAATCCGTCGTAAGACTGTTGAAAGAAATATTCCGTGTCTTACATCTCTTGACACGGCAAACGCACTTGCAGATTGCCTCAAGAGCCACTATTCACAGCACAGCACGGAGCTTATCGACATTAACCACATGAGAGAGGAAAAGCTTATGTTAAAATTCACTAAGATGCAGGGTATAGGCAACGACTATATCTATTGCAGCACTTTTGATCAGGAAATCAGCAATCCCGAGGCGCTTGCCGTAAGACTTTCCGACAGACATTTCGGTATCGGCGGCGACGGTATTATTCTTGTTTGCCCTTCAAAGGTTGCAGACGCAAAGATGAAAATGTACAACCTTGACGGTTCAGAGGGTAAGATGTGCGGTAACGGTATCCGTTGCGTAGGTAAGTTCCTCTATGACCACGGTATGGTTGATATCAACGAAAAAGACGAAATTACAATCGAAACACTCAGCGGTATCAAGAAACTCAAGGCTTATACTTCAGGCGGAAAGGTTAACCGTCTCAGAGTTGATATGGGCAAGGCTATTCTTGATCCGAAGGAAATTCCTGTTGTTCTCGACGGTGACAAGGTTGTTGACAGACCTGTTGAAATTGCAGGCAAGAACTATAACATCACCTGCGTATCAATGGGCAACCCACACTGCGTGGTATTCATGGACGATATTGATAATCTTGACATTGAAACCGTAGGACCGGAGTTTGAAAACGATAAGCTCTTCCCTGAAAGAGTGAATACAGAATTTGTAACAGTTCTCGATGACCATACAATCAAGATGAGAGTGTGGGAGCGTGGCTCAGGCGAAACATGGGCTTGCGGTACAGGCGCTTGTGCCGTTGCGGTTGCCGCTTGTGAAAACGGTTTCTGCAAAAAGGGCGAAGACATCACCGTCAAGCTGCGCGGCGGCGACCTTGTCATCAATTATACCGATGACGGCGTGCAGATGACCGGCAGCGCCGACACGGTTTTTACCGGCATCGTAGAAATTTAATTGTAAAAAAGCCGAAAACGGCTTTAAATAAAATGAAATAGGGTATTGGAGAAAAATAGGTTTCTCAGTCAAAGAAAAATATAAGAGTTTCACTGTAAAAAAGAAAGGGGTAAGTTCTATGACAAAGTACATTTTCGTAACCGGCGGCGTGGTTTCCGGCCTCGGTAAGGGCATCACGGCGGCATCGCTTGGCCGTCTTTTGAAGGCGAGAGGGTTAAAGGTCGCCGCACAGAAGCTTGACCCGTACATCAACGTTGACCCGGGCACCATGAGCCCGTACCAGCACGGCGAAGTTTACGTGACCGAGGACGGCGCAGAGACCGACCTT
>ENA-OUQW01002782-OUQW01002782.1-human-gut-metagenome-genome-assembly--contig:-NODE-2782-length-13838-cov-3.712182_pt1 | contig 13838 bp, 10 predicted proteins | sample MGYA00248464_ERZ548849 | MGnify/ENA primary metagenome ERZ548849 (study PRJEB26491, sample SAMN04978193) | human gut metagenome | host: Homo sapiens | study: EMG produced TPA metagenomics assembly of... | reverse complement strand
GTATTTTCATGTGGCTGATATTCTCCCGGTGCAGAATCTGATCGAGAATATGGTCTGGACGATCTTCTATGACATTTCCAATAAGCGAAGCAGTAATCAGATCACGATGGGACTTTTGTTTCTTCAGTTGTTGAATTATATGGATAAGATGGAAGCCGGCGGACGCAAATTTGACACAGAGATTATGGCGAATGTGTATCGCTATATTGAGGATCATTTTAAAGAAGGCACGCTGTCAGAACTGGCGGTAGAGATGAAAGTGGATGTCTATTGGCTGAGTCGTGAGATCAAGAAGAAATCAGGGAAAACATATAAAGAACTTCTTCAGGAAAAGAGGATGCAGCAGGCAGTGTATCTTCTGATAAACAGCAGGATTGCGGTGTCGGATATTATAGAAGCAGTTGGATACGACAATACAAGCTATTTTTATAGAAAATTTAAAGAACGCTATGGAATCAGTCCGAAAGAATATCGGATTGAAAACATGAATTAAGGATAAAGTATAGAGAGGATGCTATTTTTCACAGATGGCATCTTCTTTTTTTACGCGAATAGTAAATCGAAGATTATACTGAAGTGAGAATTGGCAATTTGCATTAATAACAACGTATGGAAACAGATAAAAATAAAAAAACGACGAAATAAAATTGCAAAAATAATATCAAAATAGCACTATGCACAAAAGGAGATAGGATGTATAATGAAACATATGTGAAAAATACAAAAAGGAGGGGCACGATGTTAGATATATCCTATTACGAAAAAACAGATGAGATTATTGCACAGTATACATGTGAAGAAAAGTCTTTGATCCCGATTATACAGGGGATTCAGGAAGAATATCGCTATCTTCCACCGGAGCTTTTAACTTATGTTGCGGAGAAACTGGGAATCTCCGAGGCGAAAGCTTACAGTGTGGCAAGCTTTTATGAAAATTTTTCTTTTGAGGCAAAAGGAAAATATGTGATAAAAGTATGTGATGGAACAGCCTGTCATGTGCGCAAATCCATTCCGATTCTGGAAGGACTTTACAAGGAACTGGGGCTTGGGAAAAAGAAACACACAACAGATGACCAGTTGTTTACAGTAGAGACGGTTTCATGCTTGGGCGCATGCGGACTGGCACCGGCCGTGATGGTCAATGATGAAGTACATCCGAAAATGACACCTGAGAAAATGAGCGAGCTGATCAAGAAGCTGCGGGAGGAAGAGGAATGAGGATAGAAAACAGAATGCAGCTCCAGTTATGGAGAGAAGAGTGTAAGGAAAAGCGGCAGAAAGAAAACTGCTGTATTCTGGTCTGTGGAGGAACAGGATGTCTGGCAGGTGGTTCAGATAAAATATATGCCCGTTTGAAAGAACTAACTTCCAATATGGATCATGTAACAGTCAAAATCGGTGAAGAAATCGCTCATGTGGGACTTAAGATGAGCGGATGCCATGGATTCTGTGAGATGGGTCCGCTGGTTCGTATTGAACCTTATAACTATCTGTATCTGAAAGTAAAACTGGAAGACTGCGAAGAAATTTTTGAAAAGACGATTCTTCATGGAGAACCGGTTACAAGATTGATGTATGAAGATAATGATCATGTATATCAGACACAGGAAGAAATTCCATTCTATGCCAAGCAGACCCGTCTGGTGTTGAGAAACTGCGGTCATATTGATGCAGAGCATATTGAGGATGCAATGGCGGTAGGAGCATATGAGTCTTTCGAAAAAGCTGTGTTTGAAATGACTCCGGAAGCAGTGATTAAGACGGTTACAGATGCAGGTCTTCGTGGAAGAGGCGGAGCAGGATTTCCGGCGGGAAGAAAATGGTCACAGGTAGCGAGTCAGCCGGAAAAGATCCGTTATGTAGTCTGCAATGGTGATGAAGGAGATCCGGGTGCATTTATGGATCGAAGCGTTATGGAAGGTGATCCTCACCGAATGATCGAAGGTATGATGCTGGCAGCTTATGCAGTACAGGCTCAGGAAGGATATATTTACGTTCGTGCAGAGTATCCGCTGGCAGTACGAAGACTGCAGATCGCTATCGCTCAGGCGGAAGAGAAAGGACTTTTGGGAGATAATATCCTTGGAACAGGATTCAGCTTCAAATTACATATCAATCGCGGAGCAGGTGCTTTTGTATGCGGGGAAGGTTCCGCGCTTACAGCTTCGATCGAAGGCAAGCGAGGCATGCCGAGAGTAAAACCACCGAGAACAGTAGAACAGGGATTATGGGAGAAGCCAACCGTATTGAATAACGTCGAGACTTATGCAAATATCCCGATGATCATTAAAAACGGAGCAGACTGGTACAGCCGTATCGGTACACCGCAAAGCCCGGGAACGAAAGCGTTTGCCCTTACAGGAAATGTAAAAAATACCGGATTGATCGAAGTGCCTATGGGAATAAGTTTACGTGAAATCATCTTTGATATCGGAGGCGGTATCAAGGACGATAAAGGGTTCAAGGCAGTTCAGATCGGTGGTCCATCCGGTGGATGTCTGGTAGAATCCCAGCTTGACAGTAAGATGGATTTTGACTCACTGTCAAAGATCGGTGCCATGATCGGTTCCGGTGGACTTGTTGTTATGGATGAAGACACCTGTATGGTAGAGGTTGCAAGATTCTTTATGAACTTCACACAGAGAGAAAGCTGTGGAAAATGCGTTCCGTGCAGAGAAGGAACTAAGCGTATGCTTGAGATTCTGGAACGTATAGTTGCCGGAAACGGAGAAATGAGCGACCTTGATGAACTGGAAGAACTGGCAGACATGATTGAAAATACTGCCTTATGTGGTCTTGGAAAGAGTGCACCAAAGCCGGTTGTAAGTACGATTCATGCATTCCGAAAAGAATATGAAGAGCACATAATAGATAAGAAATGTCGTGCGGGAGTCTGTTCTAATCTTCGTGTGTTTAAGATTGATCCGGAGAAATGCAAAGGATGTTCGAAATGTGCGAAGAACTGTCCGGTAAATGCAATCACAGGAAAAATAAAATCACCATTTACAATTGATAATTCAAAGTGCATCAAGTGTGGAAGTTGTATCGATAACTGCCCATTTGGAGCTGTTTATACAGAGTAGGGAGGATAGAGATTTATGGGAATTATGACAATTGACGGACAGGCCATTGAGTTCACGGATGAACCTAATGTATTGTCTGTAATAAGAAAAGCCGGGATTGATATCCCTACCTTGTGTTATCATTCGGAATTATCTATCTATGGTGCCTGCCGATTATGCACGGTAGAAGATGACAGAGGGAAAACATTTGCTTCATGTTCAGAGAAGCCGAGAGACGGAATGATTATTTATACAAATACACCAAGGTTGATGCGCTACCGGAAACTGATACTGGAACTACTTCTGGCTGCTCACTGCAGAGATTGTACGACGTGTATCAAGAGTGGCGAGTGTCATCTGCAGGAACTGGCTCACCGTATGGGAGTTCATGAGATCCGCTTTGAAAATGTAAGAGAGATACAGCCAATTGATACAAGTTCACACGCAATTATCAGAGATCCGAATAAATGTATCCTGTGTGGTGACTGTGTCAGAATGTGTGATAATGTACAGAATATCAATGCAATCGACTTCGCGTATCGTGGAACTGATGCACAGGTAATACCGGCATTTAATAAGAAGATTGCAGAAACAGACTGCGTAGGTTGTGGACAGTGTCGTGTTGTCTGTCCGACCGGTGCAATCAGTATTCATACCAATATTGATGAAGTGTGGGAAGCTTTGGCAGACAAGAATACAAAGGTGATCGCTCAGATCGCTCCGGCTGTACGTGTTGCAATCGGTGATAACTTTGGTTATGCCAAAGGTGAAAATGTGATGGGCAAACTCGTTGGAGTACTGCATCGTCTGGGATTTGATGAAGTATATGACACATCCTATGGCGCAGACCTGACAGTTGTGGAGGAATCCAAAGAGTTTATTGAGAGATTTACTTCCGGTGAGAAGATGCCACTCTTTACCTCCTGTTGTCCGGCATGGGTAAAATATTGTGAGAATAAATATCCGGAATTCGTGCCGAATCTTTCAACATGCAGATCACCGCAGCAGATGTTTGGAGCAGTTGTAAGAGAGTATTATAAAGATCCTGAGAAAAATGAAGGAAAGAAGATCGTATCTGTATCAATTATGCCTTGTACGGCGAAGAAGGAAGAAATCTTACGTCCGGAATCTTATACAAATGGCAAGCAGGATGTTGATTACGTGCTCACAACAACAGAAATCGTAAGAATGATCCGCAAATCAGGAATTGTATTTGACAAAGTTGAGATCGAAGCAGCTGATGTACCGTTTGGTATCGGCTCCGGAAGTGGTGTGATCTTCGGTGTTACCGGTGGTGTTACAGAGGCAGTGCTCCGTAGACTGCAGCAGGGACACAACAGAGTAGACATGGAGTCTATTAAAAAGAGTGGTGTGCGTGGGGACGACGGTATTAAAGTGCTGACTTATAATTATAATGGAAGAGAGATTAAGGCAGCAGTTGTAAATGGCCTTGCAAATGCAGATAAAGTATTGCAGCAGATTAAAAATCACGAAGCAGAGTATGATTTTGTGGAAGTGATGGCTTGCCGCAGAGGATGTATCATGGGTGGAGGTCAGCCGGTGAATGCAGGACCGAGAACCAGAAAAGCAAGAATGAAGGGCTTATATGATACAGATGTAAACACTCAGATCAAGAAATCAAATGAGAACCCAATGATTCTTTCCTTGTACGATACTTTGTTGAAGGGAAAAGAGCATGAGCTTCTTCATAGAAATTTCTCCGGTAAATAAAGTATCTGGTTGTGGAGAATTATATTTGAAATGAAGATATACATTTTCAACAAAAATAGTAATTGAAAATTGTACAAGGTGCAAAAGAGAACCCTAAAAACAAAATATAATGCAAATAAGGACGCTATTTTTCGTAAATGGCGTCCTTTTTTTACATAAAAAGCGTGGGTATAATAAAGTCATAAGAAATGAACAGTAATAGAAAAATAACAAGGAGGCACCAAACAATGGGCAATTATTATCTGGCAGTTGATATCGGAGCATCCAGTGGACGTCATATGCTGGCATCCATGGAAGATGGAAAGATGAAACTGGAAGAGGTTTACCGGTTTCCAAATGGAATGGATAACAAAAACGGTACTTTATGTTGGGATGTAGATCGTCTTTTTACAGAAATTAAGAACGGATTGAAGAAATGTAAAGAGCTTGGAAAGATACCGGCACTGCTTACATTCTTCCCGGAGATTGCTCTGCATGTTACACGTCCGATCCGTTGGGATTCAGACCATGTAGTTCTCTTTGATGATGAGACAAAAGAGATCGCAAAAGAGATCGTTCGCTGCGAGAACGGAATTGACCGTACATATATTGCACTGGATTACTTTGATGCTTCCATCAACCGTATCTCCGCATGGGTAACAGGATTCCGCAGCTTCCAGAAAGCACTGCTTGATGCACTTTGTCAGCCAAGCGAGATGCTCAAAGAGCTTCAGGATACAAACCAGATGAGCAAAAAAATGGTTGTTATGGAACAGTGCAAGACACTTCCAATCGGTGATGTATGGGAAGAGTACTGCCGTCAGTGTGGTGTAGAAGCTGAAGGATGGTTTGACGAGATTCAGAAATATGAGGATGAAGTGCTGTCTAAGAGAGCATAATAAAGAGTGAAAAAATGGGGGATATCAGGAAATTGATATGCCCCATTTTTGTTCGAAAATGAGAAGTTGGTCAAGGAGTATCCTTTTTAAATCAAATTCAGATATTCCAGCGCCTGGCGGATTCCGCCGTCTTCCAAGGCGCCGGTCACATAATCAGCTTGTGATTTCAAGTTTTCAGATCCATTTCCCATAGCAACCTTAAATCCGGCAGCTTGGAACATTGGCAAGTCATTATTGCTATCGCCGAAAGCAATAACATCCCTCTTTTCGTATCCAAGTACATTACTCATAACACTGATCGCAAGTCCTTTGGAACAGCCTTTCATGACAAATTCAATCGTTCTTCCAACAAAAGATCCACTGTGAATAATATAATCATACCATAGGGATAATTCCTGGCATAATTTCTCTGGATTACATCCGGGTGTGCGCTTGGCACTTATTTTGTTAAAGTGAAGATTATGTTCATTTCCACGAATAGGAAGCAGTTTGTCACCGAGTTCCTGAGTGATCAGATCAGCAAACCAGTCTATGTCACTTGTATATTCATCCAGATTATAGTACATATAATCATTGCCTTCCAGTACAGGGATAAAACCGTTTGCCTTAATGATCTCTACGGTCTTCCATGCCAGGTCGGTTGGCATCTCACGCTCAAATACCCGCGTTCCATTATATTCGATATATGCTCCAAGATTAGCGATAAGTCCGTCAAATCCAATCTCCTTCATAAGATATTCAGGAACAAAAGCGTTTGAACGACCGGTACAGATGAAAGTCTTATGTCCGTTTTTTCTCAACTGTTGAAGTGCAAGTTTTGTATCTTCTGGTGTTCCTTTTACAATATCTAAAATTGTTCCATCTGCATCAAAGAAAAGACATTTTCCCATTGTAAGTATTCCTTCTATATTATAGTATTATCTCTCACCTAAAAATCCCATGAATTTACGCACAGAGTAATTCAGGATAAGATCCTCCGGAATGTCAGCTTTTCGAGCCAAAGCTTCGGCATACTGGAAGTCACCGATATGTTCGGTGCCGTGGCTGTCACTGGAGAACAGAACCGGATAATTAAAGTGCTTGGACAGATTCAATATTAAGAGATCAGCGTAGGTCGTATCCCCACGATATCCATCCGGACTTAAAGAACTGTTGTTGATCTCAAGCAGAACATGGTTCTCCATTGCAGCACGGAAAAGCGCAAAATAATCTACAGGGAATTTTTCGTCATCGCAATGACCGATGATATTAACATTAGGATTCTCCATAGCCTTGATATAAGCACGGGTGTTCTCATCTGCTGTTCCAGACTTGAAAATTGGACGATGCATACTTGCTATAACATAATCCAGAGATTCTAAAATTTCATCATCAAGATCCAGTTTTCCTTCCTGATCCAGAATATTTACCTCTGCACCGTAAAGCATTCTAACACCGAGACGCTTTGGTTGTGCAAATGTAAGGCTGCGGAAATAAGAAATGCGTCCGCCACCAAGCGTTTTCGGACCATGATCGGAAATTCCAAGCATCTTAAGCCCAGCTGCATTGGCAGCTTTTGCCATATCAGTCATGGTCGCACAGGTTCCGTGCCCGCTGGCGATGGAATGTGTGTGGATATCAAATTCATAAGAAGCCATATAATCCAACCCTTCTTTCTAATCGTTCACACGGCAGACATTGTGTTGATTCATTCGCCATGCCGCATATATACCTTAAGTATGCGGTATTTTAAGTAAAATGTCAATAAATTCGAGGTGAAACGTAAAGAAAAAACAAATAAAACACAACACAAACCATGTTGGGATTTGTTGTAACTTTAGAGAAATATAATGTGGGATGTATTGTGTTTTGATTGACTTTGGGGGATAAATAAAGTATAATAAATGTTAATATTGGAAGAAAGGAGTTTAAGAGCAAAATGGGACTTTATACTTATGACAGTACTCCCATCCCGAAGTCGGACAGAATTCCAAAACTGGTAGAAAACCTGTATGCGAAGATGCCTGAGATTGAGTCGGCGAGAGCGGTACTGATTACGGAGTCGTACAAACAGACTGAGAATGAACCAATGATCATCCGTAGAGCAAAGGCGTTCCAGCATATTTTGGAGAATATTCCGATCACGATCCGTGACCTGGAACTTGTTGTTGGAAGCAGCACACTTGCCCCAAGAGGATGCCAGACATTTCCGGAGTTCTCTTACGAGTGGTTGGAGGCAGAGTTTGATACAGTTGAAACAAGAAGTGCTGACCCGTTCTACATCTCTGAGCAGACGAAGAAGGAACTGAAAGAGGCGAATGCTTACTGGAAAGGCCGTACAACAAGTGACCTGGCTACAGCATACATGGAGCCGGAGACATTACTTGACATTGAACACAATATCTTTACACCTGGAAACTATTTCTATAATGGTGTAGGACATGTGACAGTTAAGTATGGTGAAGTTCTCGAGATCGGATTTTCCGGAATCCGCAAGAAAGCAGAAGATGAGCTTGCTTCTATGAAGGTCAGTGATGGTAACTATCAGACAAAATCACGTTTCCTTGAGGCAGTGATGATCAGCTGTGATGCAGCAATCACATATGCCCGTCGTTATGCAAAGCTTGCACTTGAGATGGCTGAGAAATGTTCTGATCCGGTAAGAAAGAAAGAACTTCTTATCATTGCACAGAATTGTGCGAATGTACCGGAGAAGGGTGCGACAGGATTCTATGAAGCATGTCAGTCCTTCTGGTTTGTACAGCAGCTGTTACAGATTGAGTCCAGTGGACATTCAATCTCCCCTGGAAGATTCGACCAGTATATGTATCCTTATTATAAGAAGGATCTCGACAGCGGAAAGATCACAAGAGAGTTTGCACAGGAATTGCTGGATTGTATCTGGGTTAAATTAAATGACCTGAACAAGTGCCGTGATGCGGCTTCAGCAGAAGGATTCGCAGGTTACAGTCTGTTCCAGAACCTGATTGCAGGAGGACAGAATGAAGATGGTATAGATGTTACGAATGATCTTTCATTTATGTGTATTACAGCATCTATGCATGTATTCCTTCCAATGCCTTCTCTTTCCGTAAGAGTTTGGAATGGATCACCACATGAATTCCTGATTTATGCAGCAGAACTTACAAGAACAGGAATCGGACTCCCGGCTTATTATAATGATGAGGTTATTATCCCGTCACTGGAGAGCCGCGGACTGACTTTACAGGATGCGAGAGACTACAACATCATCGGATGTGTAGAACCACAGAAGTCTGGTAAGACGAACGGATGGCATGATGCAGCATTCTTTAATATGTGTCGTCCGCTGGAACTGGTATTTTCAAATGGTGTGGACAAGGGTGTACAGATTGGTCCAAAGACAGGTAATGTTGAGGATATGAAGACATTTGATGAATTCTATGATGCTTATAAAGCACAGATGGATTACGCAATCGCACTACTTGTTAATGCTGACAATGCTATTGATATGGCACACGCAGAGAGAGCACCGCTTCCGTTCTTGGCAAGTATGGTCGATGACTGTATCAAGAGAGGAAAGACACTGGAACAGGGAGGAGCTGTATATAACTTTACAGGTCCGCAAGGATTCGGTGTTGCCAACATGGCGGATGCACTTTACGCAGTAAAGAAACTCGTTTATGACGAGAACAAGATTACAATGCATGATCTGAAGATGGCTCTTAGTACAAACTATGGAAAGGGTCTGAGCAGTGATGATGTTGCAGAGATGGTATCAGAAGTGGCTTCTGCTATGAAGTCTGCCGGACAGCCGGTAGGCGAGAAAGAAGTTGCGACAATCCTGAAGACTGTTGTTGCAGCGACAGAATCAGATCAGGTGAAGGCGAATGGTGAGAGAATCCTCAAGCTGATTGATGCAGTGCCGAAGTTCGGAAATGATATTCCGGAGGTTGATGCATTTGCAAGAGACGTTGCCTATACTTATACAAAACCACTGGAGAAATACAAAAATCCACGTGGAGGTATGTTCCAGGCGGGATTATATCCAGTATCAGCGAATGTACCGCTTGGCGGACAGACAGGAGCCACACCGGACGGACGTCTGGCACATATGCCGGTAGCCGATGGAGTATCGCCATCAGCCGGTAAGGATGTGAACGGACCGACAGCAGCTGCAAACTCCGTTTCCAGACTGGATCACTTTATTGCTTCGAATGGAACACTGTTCAATCAGAAGTTTCATCCGTCTGCACTGAGTGGAAGAGAAGGACTTGAGAAGTTTGTAGGACTGATCCAGTCATACTTTGATCAGAAGGGAAGCCACATGCAGTTTAACGTTGTCAGCCGTGAGACACTTCTGGACGCACAGGAGCATCCGGAACAGTACAAACATCTAGTTGTACGTGTAGCTGGATATAGTGCACTGTTTACGACATTGTCCAAGTCACTGCAGGATGATATCATCCGCAGAACAGAGCAGGGATTTTAAGAATAAGAGGGAGACAGCATGGAAGAATATCTGAAGACCAAAGGAAGAATCTTCGATATCCAGCGGTATTCCATCCATGATGGGAATGGAATTCGAACCATCGTGTTCCTGAAGGGGTGCGTGCTCAGATGCCGCTGGTGCTGTAATCCGGAATCGCAGCACTACGAGATCGAGACAATGATGGTGCAGGGAGAACCAAAAGTGATCGGTGAGGACACAACGGTTGCGGAAGTGATGAAGACGGTAGAAAAAGACCGTACTTATTATAGAAGAACCGGAGGCGGACTTACACTTTCCGGAGGCGAAAGCCTTTGCCAGCCGAAGTTCGCAAGAGACCTTTTGCGGGCAGCGAAAGAGTCAGGAATCACAACTGCGATGGAAAGTATGGGATGCGCACCATACAGCACAATCGAAGAGATTCTTCCATATTTAGACCAGTATCTGCTGGATATCAAACACATGAATCCAGAGAAACATAAAGAATTTACAGGACGCTCGAATGAACTGATGTTAGAGAATGCAAAGAAGATTGCAGACTCTCATATGACAGAGTTGAGCATCCGTGTTCCGGTAATCCCGGGATTCAATGATACAGAGATAGAAATCCGTGATATTGCCGCATATGTCCGCAAACTTGGCAATGTAAGAAGAATGCATCTTCTGCCTTACCACAGGCTGGGACAGGATAAATATGACGGACTGAACCGCCCATACCTGATGGGGGATGTAAAACCACCGACAAATGAAAAGATGGAACGACTTCTGAAAGTAGCAGAAGAAGTTTCCGGTGTAGAGTGCCGGATCGGTGGTTAAAAATAAAAAACACAATCAGATAATCTACACGAAGTCGAAAACAGAGAAAATAGTGAAAATAATCACAAGAAACAACAAAAACAACGGCTGTTCAAATTGACTAATGTGGGATTGTGTGGTAAAATAAGTTAAGAAACAACACAAAACAAAAGTTTTGACACGATTCCAAGGAGGAGAAAAAATGCAAAACGAATACGAAATCAAAAAAGAAATGTGTGAAATCGGAAGAAGAGTTTACAACCGTGGAATGGTTGCAGCTAATGACGGAAACTTTTCTGTAAAACTGAACGACCATGAGTTCCTGTGTACACCAACAGGTGTCAGCAAAGGATTCATGACACCAGAGTACATCTGTAAAGTAGATGAGAATGGTAATGTTCTTCAGGCAAACAAAGGATTCAGACCATCTTCAGAAATTAAGATGCACATGCGTGTGTACAGAGAGAGACCAGACGTTCAGTCTGTAGTACATGCTCATCCACTGTACGCTACAACATTCGCTATCGCTGGTATTCCGCTTACACAGCCAATCATGCCAGAAGCAGTTATCGCTCTTGGATGTGTTCCGATCGCTGAGTACGGCACACCTTCCACAATGGAGATTCCGGACAACCTTGAGAAATACCTTCCATACTTCGATGCAGTTCTTCTTGAGAACCACGGAGCTCTTACCTGGAGCACAGACCTGAACGCTGCATACATGAAGATGGAATCTGTTGAGTTCTACGCACAGCTTCTGTATCAGTCAAAAGTTCTTGGCGGACCTAAGGAATTTGATGAGAAGAACATTAAGAAACTGTATGAAATCCGCCGTAAATTCGGTATGGCAGGCAAGCATCCTGCAAACCTCTGCCTGAATAAAGATGGCCATAACTGCCATAACTGCGGCGGCGCATGTCATGACGGCGAATTCAAGAAATTCCCTGGATATCAGTATGATTTTGTAGGCGGAGATTCCAAACCGGAAGAAGCAGCTCCTGCAGCACAGTCAGATGCAGAACTTGTTGCTGAGATCACAAAGAAAGTAATGGCTCAGTTAGGAATGAAATAAGAGTATAGATGACCGATAATCAAGGAGGACAGTCTCATGCCAATTAATGAGAATATGGTACAGGAAATTGTACAGGAAGTAATGGCAAAAATGCAGATTGCAGACGCTCCGACTGGTAAACATGGTATTTTCAAAGAAATGAATGATGCGATCGAAGCGGCGAAGAAATCACAGCTTATCGTAAAGAAGATGTCCATGGATCAGAGAGAAAAAATAATTACCTGCATCCGTAAGAAAATAAAAGAAAACGCAGAAGTAATGGCTCGTATGGGCGTGGAGGAAACAGGTATGGGAAATGTTGGGGACAAGATCCTCAAACATCATCTTGTAGCTGACAAGACTCCCGGAACAGAAGTTATTACAACAACTGCATGGTCCGGAGACAGAGGATTAACTCTTATCGAGATGGGACCTTTTGGTGTGATCGGTGCGATCACTCCATGTACCAACCCAAGTGAAACAATTTTATGTAATACAATGGGAATGCTTGCAGGAGGAAATACAGTTGTATTCAATCCTCATCCTGCAGCGATCAAAACTTCCATTTATGCAATCAATCTTTTAAATGAAGCATCATTAGAGTGTGGTGGTCCTGACAACATTGCAGTTACTGTAGAGAAACCTACACTTGAGACAAGCAATGTGATGATGAAACATAAAGACATCCCGCTTATCGCTGCAACCGGCGGACCTGGAGTTGTAACTGCAGTTCTTTCTTCCGGTAAACGTGGTATCGGAGCAGGCGCCGGAAATCCTCCGGCACTGGTTGATGAAACCGCTGATGTCCGCAAAGCAGCCACAGATATTGTAAACGGATGTACATTTGATAACAATCTTCCATGTATTGCCGAGAAAGAGATCGTAGCAGTTTCCTCTATCGTAGATGAGCTGATGCACTATCTTGTAACTGAGAATGACTGCTATCTTGCTTCTAAGGAAGAGCAGGACAAACTTACAGAAGTTGTTCTGGCAGGCGGAAAGCTGAACCGTAAATGCGTAGGCCGGGATGCAAGAACACTCCTTTCCATGATCGGAGTAAATGTACCTGCAAATATCCGCTGTATCGTATTTGAGGGGCCAAAGGAACACCCTCTGATCACTACTGAGCTGATGATGCCGATCCTCGGTGTTGTAAGAGCAAGAGATTTTGATGATGCAGTAGAGCAGGCAGTCTGGTTAGAACATGGCAATCGTCATTCCGCACATATTCATTCAAAGAATATTGATAATATCACAAAATATGCGAAAGCAATTGATACAGCAATTCTTGTTAAGAATGCACCGTCTTATGCAGCTTTGGGATTTGGCGGTGAAGGCTACTGTACATTTACCATTGCAAGCCGTACAGGTGAAGGCCTTACATGCGCAAGCACATTCACCAAGAGAAGACGCTGCGTAATGGCAGACAGTCTCTGTATTCGATAAGAATTGATATAAGGAGAGAAAGAACATGGACATGAATAATGTAAATATAGAAGAAATCGTGAAACAGGTTCTCTCCGGCATGACAGGAAATGCACCGGCAGCAGCTTCTGTACCGGCAGCATCAACTGGAATCCCGAAGACAGCCAGAGTAGCTGTATTAACTGAGAAAGAGCATTTTGATATCAAAGAATACCCGATCCCGCCAATCGGAGATGACGATATCCTGGTTAAAGTTGAAGGATGTGGTGTATGCGGTACAGATGCACACGAATTCAAGAGAGATCCATTTAACCTGATTCCGGTTGCACTTGGACATGAAGGTACAGGTGAAATCGTGGCAATGGGTAAGAATGTTAAAGTAGACACAGCAGGAAAACCTGTAAAGGTTGGAGATAAAGTTGTTACCTGTATGATCTTCAAGGATGATC
>ENA-OUQW01002749-OUQW01002749.1-human-gut-metagenome-genome-assembly--contig:-NODE-2749-length-13955-cov-4.536691_pt1 | contig 13955 bp, 9 predicted proteins | sample MGYA00248464_ERZ548849 | MGnify/ENA primary metagenome ERZ548849 (study PRJEB26491, sample SAMN04978193) | human gut metagenome | host: Homo sapiens | study: EMG produced TPA metagenomics assembly of... | reverse complement strand
CTATGGCTTGCGGTTTCAATCACAGTAAACTTAAAAACCGTATCACAATGATGTTAAAAAGAAGAACGAACAATTGGGCACGTTTGAAGCTATTGCTCTTCGTGCCGGTGGCTGCCGGAACGCTTTATGCGTTTGCGCGGCCGGAAGTAAAAAAGACAATGGAACAGGTGATGACTCCTGTGGAGGTGAAACAAGGTCAGATTCCCCAAAGTGAACTGGTACAATTAGAAGCCTTTTTCAAGCAGAAAGCTGAAGATGCGGCTAGAGAAAAGAAGGTATGCCAAACTGATAAAAAGTCGGGAACCATTCATTCTTTCTTTGTAAATATGAACAATAAGATGATGCTGAATCAGAAATTGATAAAAGAATATGATGTGGCAACCTTATCGACCCGGCTTACCGACTTGTTGAGAGCGGAATATCAGAAATATGCGAAGGGAGAACTGAATTATTCAACGTATTTGCTTGTCAGGTATGATCGTGGTTCATCATCAGATGCCATTACTTCGTATCTTCGGACAATAAAAGACTCTTATCTGCAAGTGCGTGGTGAAATATCCGAGCAGTTGGGTGGAATTTCGGAAGCCCGTTTGGATAGTGTATTTCCTATATTAGTTCATTTTGGAGAATCTAAAGTTTATAGTTCTAAATATAAGACGGCTACGGATATTTCCTTGCCAATTCAGATATCTTTGTTCTCTGGCGGAAGTGCCGGTCCGGTTCTGAAGAATCCTTCTCTCCGGGAAGTGGAGCAGAGTCTTAAAGAATATAAAGCTACTACAGGCAGTGATAATTTTGCGGTAAGTCTTAAGCTGGACAAGGATGTTGCTATGGGGGTAGTGGAGGATGTGAAAGAAGTTATTCGTAATACTTTATATGACAAATAAAATGTTATGAATAAGTAAGGTCATTTTACGTATGTGCAGGCGAATGATTGTTCGCCTGCACATACGTAAAACCTCATTTTTATCTGATTTTAATTTCGCAATTCTCCAGGCTTTCTATAATCGCCAAAGATTCCACATGAATGCCTTGTTCGCGCAATTCATCTCCTCCGTGTTGGAAAGCTTTTTCTATGATGAACCCCATTCCCACTAATTCAGCACCCGCCTGTTTCACAAGTTCCATAATGCTTTTGGCTGCATTTCCATTAGCCAAGAAGTCATCTATAAAGAGTACCCGGTCTTCCGGACGGAGAAAATCCTTACTGACGCATACTTCATAAGACCGCTGTTTGGTAAAAGAATAAACAGAAGTAACCAACATATTCTCCATTGTGCTGGGCTTTTTCTTCTTGGCAAAAACAACGGGGAGTTCCAACAAATATCCCACCATAATGGCAGGAGCAATGCCACTGGCTTCTACTGTGATGATTTTGTTGATTGTGGTGGAGGCAAAACGCCTGACAAATTCCACGCCAATAGATTTCATCAGGATAGGGTCCATCTGGTGGTTAATGAAATTGTCCACTTTCAATATGCCTCCCGGATAACATCTCCCGTCTTTCAGAATACGGTCTTTTAGGATTTTCATGTTTTATATATCTTATTTGTTGAATGCTTATTTTATCTGTTCGCTTGTTTCCTCCTCTTCTTCCTCCGGTTCTTCATCCCTGGGCAATAGTCTTGCTGATATCCGTTTTTTTGGGGTGAGACTCATGCCCCTCAGCATCTCCGCCTGTTTTACTACGCTGCCGTTTCCACCGGAAAGTTGGTTAAACGCTTTGTCATAGTCTTTTTGCAGTCCGGTCAGCTTGTCTCCGATGCTCAGGAACGTATCGGTGAAACCTACAATCTTTTCATACAATGCTGTGCCCCGCTTGATGATTGCCTGCACATTCTTTACCTGATTTTCCCGTTTCCAGAGGTCAAGGGATAGACGCAGGGCACTGATAAGGTTAGTGGGGTTCATTAGCACGACTTTCTTGTTGTAGGCATATTCCCAAAGATTGGTATCGCTCTGTATAGCCAGCAAATAGGCTCCTTCGGTCGGGATGAACATCATGACAAAGTCCGGTGCCTTGATGTCGTAGTGGGAGTAATCTTTCTGACTCAACTCGTCTATGTGGGCACGGACAGATTGTAGATGAGCTTTCAGCAAACGGGCCTTTTCGTCCTTGTGTTCGGCAGAAGTATAGGCGCTGTAAGCCGTGAGGGAAACTTTGGAGTCTATAATCATTTCGCGGTCGTCGGGATATCTGATCAGGATGTCCGGCTGCATTTTCTGCCCGCTTTCTTCGCTGGTGATAGCCTCGCCCCGTTCGTCTTTCAGGAATTCCTGGCGGAAATAATGTTCACCCTCAATCAGGCCGGATGCTTGGAGCAGACGTTCCAAAATCATTTCTCCCCAGTTACCCTGCATCTTCGAGTCACCTTTCAAGGCGCGGGTCAGATTGTTGGCATCTTCGCTGAGCCGGTTGTTCAACTCTACTAATTCTTTGATGCGTTCGCCCAACGAAAAACGTTCTTTGGCTTCGTTGCTGTATACTTGTTCCACCTTTTCCCGGAAATCCTTCAGATTCTCACCCAGGGGACGGAGCAGGTTGTTCAGATGTTCGGCATTCAGTTTGGTAAAGTCTTCTGTCTTGCTTTGGAAGATGCGGTTGGAGAGATTCTCAAACTCTATATTCATGCGCTTATGTAAGGCTTCCGCTTCTTCCGTCTGCAATCTCAGACGTTCTTCCCATTGCTTCTGCTGTTCTGCCAGCCTGAGGTTGAATGATTTTTCCTGTTCAGTCAGTCGTTCGGCGGTTATGGTTTTCTCGCGTGCGATACGTTCTTCCGAAGTGCGGTTCAGTAATTCTTCCCGTTCGCGGGTGGCTTGCAGTTGTGCTGATAGTGCGGCACTTTTTCGTCCGGCTATCAGATAACCTACGCCCGCACCTACTGTCAGTCCGATGATTAGAAAAACAATCTCCATGCTTATTCCGTCAATATCTCGTTTCCGGTTTCAGTAATCAGAATCATGCTTTCCCATTGTGCCGAGGGCAAACCGTCGTCTGTGCACACGGTCCATCCGTCCGCTTCGTCGATGAAGACTTCGTATGTTCCCATGTTTATCATCGGCTCGATGGTGAACGTCATTCCCGGAACGATAAGCATACCCGTGCCACGTCTACCGAAGTGTTCCACATCCGGTTCCTCGTGGAATTTGATGCCTACACCATGTCCGCAAAGGTCACGTACTACACTGTAACCGTTCTTCTCTGCATGTTCCTGAATGGCTGCGCCCACATCTCCGAGCCGGGCCCACGGTTGTGCAGTCTGCACACCTATATCGCGGCATTCTTTTGCCACCTGCACCAGACGTTGCATTTCCGGTTTCACGTCTCCGATCATATACATTCTCGAAGCATCCGAGAAATACCCCTTATAGATCGTTGAAACATCTACGTTCACAATGTCTCCACTGCGCAGAAACTCTTTGGTACTTGGGATGCCGTGGCATACCACATCATTGATGCTTGTGCATACACTTTTCGGAAATCCTTCGTACAGGAAAGGGGCGGGGATTGCGTCATGGTCTGTCGTAAATTCATATACCATATGGTCAATTTCTGCTGTCGACATACCTTCGCGTATGTTTGCCGAAATATAATCCAGCAATGCCGTGTTGATTTTCGCACTTTCACGGATGCCGGCCAGTTGTTCTTCTGTACGCAACAGATGGCGCGACGGGAGTTTATAACCTTCTTTCTTATAGTGTTGAATCTTCTCTTCTACCTCGTCGGAATAGTTTTTAGGAGTAAACCGAACTCCTTTCACGAACTTTTTCATTGTCTTTTTGATTTATAATAGCTACAAAAGTACGTAATATCAATTAAAGAATGAAAGAATTATTCTTAATTTATAAAAGAGTTACTGTCCTGATCTCGCTTCTCGAATTATCAATCCGCTTCACCTGTATCTGAGTTTTGATCCGTTCCCGCAGTCCTTCTACGTGGCTGATGATTCCTACTTTCTTTCCGCCCATCTGATGTAGCTTCTCCAGCGTATCCATCACCGTATTCAGATAGTCGCTGCTTAGCGTACCGAATCCCTCGTCAATAAATAACGTATCCACTGACAAACTATGCCGGCTGAGAGAAGAAAGTCCGAGAGCCAGCGACAGGGAGACCAGAAAGCTCTCCCCACCGGACAGCGTGCAGGCCGGTCGTGCTGCGCCTCCCTGGTAGAAGTCACGCAACAGTATGGTGAGCGAACCCGCCTGACACTCCAGCTCGTAACGGTCCGTCAACCGTTGCAGATAGAAATTTGCTCCATTGAGTAACTCTTTCAATACAAAACTTTGGGCGATGTTCCGGAAATTTTTTCCTTTCTCATCACCGAAGTGATGGCAAAGACGATCCCATTTCAGATAAATTTCCCGCAATTCGTCCGCGCGCTTCTTTTCATCTTTTATCCGGGCAATGTTCTTTGCGTTTTCTTCCAGTTGTATTTTTAGCCGCAGGACGGTTTGGTTTTCTGCCGTAATCTTTTCATCTAAAGCATGGATCAGACTATTCAGAATTTCCAGACTTTCATTTTCCACCATTTCAGGTTTTTTGCCCAAATGTTCTTCCAACTGCCCGGTTGCCAGCCTGAAAGCTGTCTGTACAGCCACTTCTTCTTCTTTAAGCCGTTGCTGTCCGGTGCGCAGGTGCTCTATGTACTCACCGGAATAAGCGGAGAGTGCGATGATGTATGATTCATCAATATCCGGATGCGAGGCATAGAAAGCAGCCAGGTTCGCTTGCAGCTCATCTATGTTCTTCCGGGCAGACAGGATATTTTGCTTCAGTCCGCCGGCCTGGGAATTCAGCGTATTCCAAGCCATTCCCAGATTCTTTATTTCTTGTTTTTCCACTATCGGAAGACTCTTCCATTCGGGAAATGTATCACAGATGATTTCCCGGGTTGCCGATATGCTGTCCAGTTCTTTGCCGATTAGGGCGATGGCGGTTTTCAGCTCGGCTTGTCTGTCCTGTGCCAATTTGTAATTTCCGGCTGCCTTTTGCAGGCGTTCGATGAATGTGACGGGAGAACTGTTCCATTCAGTTTGCCATTCGTCCCAGAGAATCAGAGGGCTGACACGCTCCAAAGTCGTATGAATAATTTCTTTTTCATTTTCTTTCAGCGAATGTTTGTTGGCGATGTCGTTTTTCAGTCCGGTCAGCTTCTTATCAATGGCGTCAAATGCTTTCCGGGCAGTTTCCGCTACTTTCTGATATTCATCTTTCTGGTGTTGCAACCGTGAAATATGGCTGGCCAGGATTTGCACTTCATTCAGTTTGGCATTGATGTTCTCAATATCCTGTTTGTTTTCCTGAATCAGCTTTTCCAGTGCCTTCTTTGTGCTGTCGGAGATGTCCGGGATATGGCAACGGCTACATTTGTCTTGTGCCTCTGTGCAGGCAAGGTCGTATCCTTTCTGCGCTTTCTCCGTTGCCAGACGGCTGTTTGCCATCATTCCCTCGTATGTCTTGCTCTCTGTCCGGTTGCCGTTCAGTGTTTGTTCCGCTTCTTTATATTCTTTCTCTTTCGCTTCTAATGACTGCCGGATAGGAGCAAGTACAGATTGAAAGTCTTCATCTTTGCAAAGTGACTTTATCTCCTGGCCGCATACCGGACAACTGTCTCCTATCGAAAGACGGGCACGGGCTTCTTTAGCCCATTCTTCCACCGCTTCTTTCTGTTTGTCATATAGTGTCCTGATGTCATCGTATGCTTTCTTCTGATTGTCGAAACTGGCTTTTAAACCTGCATACCGGCTTTTGCAGGTCTGCAATTTCTTGTCCAGCGATTTTTCATATTCTTTTGCTGAATCCAGCGCCTCTTGTTTCTCTTTCAATACCGCCAGGGCATTTTGAGCTTTCTGCAAATTCTCCTTGACAGTTTCCAGTGTGTCCTTCTTTTGCTGCAAAGCACTCCGGTTCATAGAGGTAAGTTGTGCATTCAGCCGGTCGATTTCCAGTTGTCTGGTTTGGTTCTCTTTGTTTTTCAGATTGCAGTCATCCTCCCTTTCCGCACGTTCCCGCTCCAGTGCAGGTTGTTGCCGGGTTAATTCGGCTGTCTGCTTCTCATAGGCGGCGATGCGCGAGTGGGAAGAAAGTAGGGCGTTGAGGTCGGCAATGATGGACTGGCTTTGCTCGAACATGGGGAGAAGCGGGGCATGGGTTTTCAGATATTCTTCAGCGAGAAGCAATCTGGCTTGTTGTTCTTTCATGTTATCTTTCAGCCAGATGCAACCATTGCTGAGGCGGATGAAATCGGCTTTCAGATTTTCGGTTTGCTGGATATTGCTCTCCTGCTGTCGTTGCTGCTGTTTCAAAGAAGAGAACCAGTTGCGGGCGTCCGCGGTGCTGTTCCAGTCTCTGATCAGTATTTCCTTCTGCCGGAAGTCATCCGATTGCAGTTGCTCCTTTTTCGCTCCCCATGCTTTCTGCTGTTTTTCCTGGTTCAGGACAAGTTCTGTCTGCCTCTTCAGCCAGTCATGTTTCAGGACGGCTGTATTCTTCTGTAAGGCATTTCCACTGATTTCGGCATTCAGTGTCGTCATGTTTTCGTTGATTTCAGTTATTTCCTCGTCAGTCAGTATGTGAATCCCTTCCAGTTTCCGGTTTTGGTTTTCATAATCCGTACGTTTTTCCTTGGTGATGGTGTAAATTCCCGCGCCTATTTCAGAATAGATTCCGGTGCCTGTCAGTTTCTCCAGAATGTCCGACTTTTCGCTTTCCTTGCTCTGCAGGAATTTGGTGAAATCGCCTTGCGCCAGGAGGGTGGTACGGCAGAACTGTTCGAAGGTCAGTCCTACGGCAACTTGTATTTCAGCTTTTATTTCATTCTTCTTGATGAGTTGGACACCCGTTTTCCGGTTCTCTAAAGTCCACTTTGCATCCTGAATGGCACCGGAGGCTTTCCGGTGTGCACGGGCCACATACCACTTGGCGGTATAGGGTGTCTCATTCGAACCGGTAAACTCCAGTTCGGTCCATGCCTCACTGGTATTCCGGCGCATTAGTTGGCGGCTGTCGTTAATGGACACCTCTTCTTTCTTAGAAGAGAAACTTTGCCCCACATCTTTGTACTTCTCATTTTCTGCACGTTCCATGCGGGGCGTTTCATTATAGAGCGACAGACAAATGGCGTCGAGCAGTGTTGTTTTTCCGGCACCCGTCTCACCGCAGATGAGGAATAGTGACTCTTCACTCAACGGTCCGTTCTCAAAGTCGATGACGGCATCTTCTATGGACGCCAGATTCTTTATAGTCAGTTTTTGAAGTTTCATGATTCACCACGGATTATGCGGATTAACGCAGATTATTCTTTTCCTTCACCTTTTGCACGGCGACATTCATCAGTTCGCAGAGTTCTTCGTCCATTTCTTCTCCTTCCGCTTCCTGATAGTAGAGTTTAGCTATCTCCAGCGGAGACATTTCCTGTATTTCCTGGATGGAGATATGCCGGGTTTTATCACTTGAAGCCTGCTTTTCGCGGTTGGACTTGATGTAGCAGTATTTGCAGCTTTTCCCTTTTGCCGCGTTCGATGCCCGCTCGTTGCAGTCGGGTGCCAGATAATCTTTTATCAGAACATTCAGCCGGATGTAAGCAGGCTTGTTGTCCGGGTATTCTTCCAGTAGTTTGAGGGCTTCTTCAAAGGGCACCGCTTCTTTAGGCAATGTGACGAACGGCAGGAGGTTTTCTATTTCCACCGTTCTTATTTGTGGTTCTTCCTCCCGCCGGATTTCGACGATGGAGACGGAATGGGGGTAAGTCTCGTCAAAACTCACAGGCAGGGGAGTTCCGCAATATCGTGCGTGACGGCCATTTCCCTTGATGTTCTGCGGACAATGAATGTGTCCGAGCGCCAGATAATCATATCCTTCACCCATCGAGCTGATGGGAACATATTCTATACCGCCCACGGTCTCGTCATGGCCTGTCCGGTCGCTGCCTTCTATGGAGAGGTGTGCCATCAAAACAACGGGCAGCCTTTTCACGTTCATTTTCTCCACTTCGTCCTGCAATGCCTGGAAAAAGCGAGCCTGCCGTTCTTCACGCGGTGTCTCCGTGTCCAGCATCGGAAAGTTCTGCGGATATACATGGGGGACGGCTATGATGTATCCTTTCAGATTTCCTTCTTTGTCTTTTACTTCCACGATATGTTTTTCCAGGTTCACTTCTTCCTGGTTCCGTTCGATGTTTCCCACCACTCTCACTCCGAAGTGGTTCCACAGATTGCTGTCTATTTCCAGTTTGGAACTGCTGTCATGATTGCCGGCTGTCACCACAATGGTCATTTCCGGGCAGGCTCTGTGGATTTCGAGCATGCCGTCCGTGTACATCTTCTGTGTAGTTGCGGATGGGGTGGAGTAGTGGTAGATGTCTCCGCTCACTACCATTGCATCCGGTTTCTCTTCCGCTGCGATGCGGGCCAGTTGTTTCAGAAATGCTTGTTGCTCCAGGCTGCGGTCATAGTTATACAGTGTATGTCCCAAGTGCCAGTCGCTGGTATGGAGTATTTTCATATTTATACGGTTTTATGCTTTCAAAAGTACGCAGAATATGGGAGATAAGCAAATAATTATTATTTAACGCGTTGGCGGAATTAATTCCCGAAATTATGTATTACTTTTGTAAAAGTATCATAGTAAAGAGCGTAATAAAGTAAGTATGATAAAGGATATAACCATAACAAACTTTAAATCCATAACAGAAACATCTCTGTCTTTGGGCAACGTGAATGTTTTTATAGGTGCCAATGGTTCCGGAAAATCGAATATATTAGAAGCTGTAGCGATGGTTGCTTCTGAGCGTTCGCTACAAATAGAAGTGAAAGATATGATTCAGAAAGGAGTTCGTATTGCTAAGCCGGAACTGATGATTTCCTCATTTTATGGACAAAGGGCTAATGAAAAGATAGGATTACGGATACTCTCTTCTATAGGTGGCGCTGTCAATTACAATATATGGAATAATAATCCGAATGATATATATGCAACTTGGAATTGTACTTTAAGTTCGTTGGCAAAATCCGATGTATCTTCTACAGAAATGAATGAGAAATATGTTGCTTTGCAAAAATATATATCCCAGTATTTAATCTATTCCTTATCTGTCAGTGCTTTACGGGGATTTGTTTCTGATAGTCTTCAATATCCGCTTGGCATTAACGGAGAAGGATTGGATGTATTGTTGAATAACTTGCCCAAGGAGGAAATCCTGCAAATAAAGGAAACAGCAGCAGGATGTATTTCCTGGATTGAAGATGTCTTTTTTGATACGGAAGAGATTTACAAAATGCAAGGTTACAAATTAGGACGAAGCAAGTCTAATCTTTATTTTCGTGATAAGTTTATGCAGAAAAAGAATAATTTATTTTCAGCAGAAAACGCAAACGAAGGAGCATTGGAGCTTTTATTCTATTTAACCTTATTCATTAGTAAAAAAACGCCGGATTTCTTCGCTATAGATAATATAGAGAATGGCTTGAATCCGCGGCTTTGCCGATTTTTGATGAAAACAATTAGTGATTTGGCGGTGAAGAATGGAAAGCAGGTTTTGATTACTACTCATAATCCGGCTATATTGGACGGCCTTAATCTGAATGATGATAACCAGCGGCTTTATGTCGTAAAGCGTAATGATGAGGGACAGACTTCTGCCAAGTGTGTTCGGATGAAATCGCAAACCGAAGAGAATCACATGATGCTTTCTGAAATGTGGATGAAAGGCCTGATAGGTGGCATTCCTGATAACTTTTAATAATATGAGAATTGGGGTTATTGCAGAAGGACATGCAGATATTGCTATCATAAAAGCAATATTAAAAGTTTTGAAAGGTATTGATGGAAGTGATATCTATGCTATTCGTCCTAATGAATTATATGATGAAACAGATCTTGCTGAATTAAAATTCAGCAATTGGAATCTTGTCTTGAAATCATGTGCAGACGAATGCTTGTTGCAGTCTTTTTTTGATATGATAGAAGAGGATGCTGTGTTGATCATTCAAATAGATACGGCAGAACGAGGGGAAATAGGATATGACATACCGGAACCTCAGCGTACAAAAGGTGTAGATTGGAAAGTATACAATGAACAATTATATATGCTTGTGCGTGAGAAAATAACTTCGATAATTCCGGAAGCATATCGGAATAAAGTAGTTTATGCCGTTGCTGTAGAAGAAACTGACGCTTGGTTGATTCCTTTATTTGATGCTTCGTGCGAAGAAACGGCTCAATATGCAAATCCGAAAGAGCGTTTATACTATCTGATAGGAAAGATGGACAAAAAGAAAAAATGCAATTATATAGATACAGGTAAGAAGAACTTAAATTATGCTACTATTGGTAAAGAGCTAAAAAAGGGGATAAAAACTTGCCGATTAAAAAATAAGAGCTTAGATCTATTCTGTTTGGAGATAGAAGAAAAAATAGAGAATATTCTCTGATTTGAGAATATGTGGAGTGATTTCTGCGATAAAAAAACTCTTTTCTAAAACTATGAATTCACTGATTTTTAATTAGTTTTGCAATGAAATTCATCTGTGAGACAGCCTTTTTACCTTGTGCCCGGTAAAGAATAGATACACTTGCAGACTAAACTGTGATTTAGATGAAATATTTGCATAAAATGACCAAGACATTTATTATCTTAATAATACTCCTGTTAAACACCGTTAATGCCTTGAGTGAAAGTTCTTCGGCGTTTAAACCGGGAGATGAAGACAAAATATTGATTCTCAATGCATATAGTGGCTCCTCCCGGTGGAGTAACGACTTTATTATCCCCATTTATAATTCTTACCAGCATAAAAATTCCCCTTTTGTGGTAGATGTTGAGCATATGGGAAGCCAATTTATGCAATTGCAGAATGTGGAAAATTTGTTGGAATACGAAAAAAGACTCTTTGAAAAATATGCAGACAATCCTCCGAAACTCCTGATACTGTTGGGCAGCGCTTCCTGGGGCTTGCTGAAGGAAGATATCGAAAAACAATGGAAAGATGTTCCGGTCATACTTTGTACCGAAACAGATTACGTCGGTCCGCAGGAAGCCTATTTAAAACGGGAAGCAATTCCTGTGGAAGAAAGAATTCCCCTGAAAGATTATAAAGGAGATCTGTCGTTGACCGTATTTTATATACCGGCATATCTGAAAGAAACGATTTCATTGATGCAGGATTTGATGCCTGAAATGAATGAATTAATATTTCTGTCTGACTCCAGATATATAAGTGCCCAGTTCCGCTCGGATTTGAAAGAGATTGCAGACAAGGACTTTCCGGAACTGGAGATAACGAATTATGTTGCCGGAGATATGACCACTGATGCACTGGCCGATTCATTAAGCCGTGCGGAGGAGAATAGCGGAGTACTGTTTTGCTCGTGGTATCAGCAGGATGTGCAGAATGGAAATGTGGTGCTGACTAACAATATTTCCCGGATTCTCAGTTATTACTCTACTTCCCCCATATTCTCATTGGATAATACCGGATTACAGCGTAACGGTTTGGTGGGCGGCTATTTCTTCGATGAAAAAACGGTCGGAAGAAAAGCAACTGAGATTGTCGGCAATGTCTTGTCCGGTGAAAACCGGAAAGGAGTTCAGATAGTTGATTGCGGCACTCCCATTCCCATGTTCAATTATCATGACCTGGTCGAAGCCGGACTGTCGCCGAAACTATGTCCTCCGAATTCTGTTTTCTACATGATGCCGCCCACTTTCTGGGAACAACATAAATATAGTGTCATATTGACGATAGTGGCTGTTGTTCTCCTCTTTATGTGGATGTGGATGTGGTGGATGTATAAAGTGAGAAGGAAACAGGCCGAGCAGATCAAGCTGATGACGAGCTATCATAGCCTGTTCGAGAATATGCCTATTGTTTACCTGAAGCAGCAACTTATTTTCGATCAGGCAGGCAAGGTTGTAGATTATCTGACCGTAGAGGCTAATCCCCGTTTTGACAAATATTTTAAGTCGCTGGGGCCGGTTATAGGAAAGCGTGGGAGTGAGATTGACCCGAAGGGGACTGAACGGATGATTCATCTGTATAGTATGGTTATTTCTACCCAGAAGGAACTTTCTTTTCAACACTACAATGAGGGTAGCGGTAATTATTTCAATGTGATTCTGACTCCGTCCAAGCATCAGGGCTACGTTGACGTATTTTGTGTCGACAATACTGAATTGGCCGAAACACAACAAATGCTGCGTTCCGCCAATCATAAACTGTCAATGTCTCTCGATGTGGCGAATATTGTTCCCTGGAAGTGGGATCTGGAAAAAGGAACCATGCTTTGTGACGTCAACCGTCCGGTGGAATTGAGCCATGACGACAGTATAATGAATGAAGAACAGCTCTCTGTGCCCGATTACCAGTATTTTGCTAAAATCTGCAAGCAGGACAGGGAACGGGTGAAGAAAGCATATAAAGAACTGACGGAGGGCAATGTTTCCAAAATTAAGGAAGAGTATCGTGTGGTGGTCCGTAAGAATGGAGTTGCACGTTATGAATGGGTTGAGGCTCAGGCAAAGGTGGATAAACGAGATGAAAACGGCAAGCCGATCACCCTGATCGGTTCCTCTCTCGTGATAACCGGGCGGAAGAAAATGGAAGAAGACCTGATTACGGCCAAAGAAAAGGCGGAAGAATCGAACCGCTTGAAGTCGGCTTTCCTGGCTAACATGAGCCATGAGATACGTACTCCGCTCAATGCGATTGTCGGCTTCTCCAGTATTCTGGCAGATGCGGAAGAGCAGGAAGAGAAAGAAGAATACATCAATATCATCGAGAATAACAATACATTGCTGCTGCAACTCGTCGGAGACATTCTGGACCTTTCTAAAATAGAGGCGGGCACACTCGAATTTAATTTCTCTGATTTAGACTTGAATGCCTTGTTCAAAGAGATGGAGGCATCGGCTCAGCTTCGCCAGAAGAATGCGGCTGTTCCTATCCGCTATGTGCCGGAAATGCCGGACTGCTCTGTCAGCATTGAAAAGAACAGGCTGACACAAGTGGTTACGAATATGCTGAATAATGCCATGAAATTTACCTCTGAGGGCAGCATTACTTTTGGCTATCATCTGAAAGATACGGATTTTCTGTACTTTTATGTCACCGATACAGGTTGTGGAATTGCTCCTGATAAGAAAGACAGTGTGTTCGGCCGCTTTGTGAAGCTTGATTCTTTTGTTCAGGGCACAGGTTTGGGACTTTCCATCTGCCAGAGCATTATTGAGCACATGGGTGGCAAAATCGGTGTGGAATCGGAAGAGGGCAAAGGTTCCACTTTCTGGTTTACTCTTCCGTACCGCCCTGTAGAACTGAAGTCGGTGAAAGAGCAGAAAGAACACCGGATACAGAAGGTGGAGAATAAACTCACTATTTTGATAGCCGAAGACAATCGCAGCAATTTCCAGCTATTCGAATCTATCCTGAAGAATGAATATAATATCCTTCATGCGTGGGATGGGGAAGAAGCGGTAGAATTATTCAAGAAATATAATCCCCATTTGATATTGATGGACATCAATATGCCCAAGAAGAGCGGATATGAAGCTACCCAGATGATACGCGAGATATCACCTACTGTTCCCATTATGGCGGTGACGGCTTATGTGTATGCCGAAGATGAACAGCGCATCCTGAACAGCGGTTTCGACGCATATACTTCCAAGCCCATAAATGCGCAGAAGTTGCAGCGGGATATTATAGACCTGCTGAAAAGACAATTGATTTTCATGTAGGGCAGCCTCATGCTCAGTTTATATTATCTGTCATGCTGAGCGCAGACTCTGCATGACAGATATTGCAATGTCATCTTTTTGACCTATTGGTCTGATCGGCTTTTAGTTTTGGAGTAGCTTCAGAATATATTATTCTTCATTCTTCATTTAAACTATCGGTTTCCATTCCAGAAAATTCTCTATCTGGAATGTTCTCCATCCCTGCTGTTCTATATC
>ENA-OUQW01002731-OUQW01002731.1-human-gut-metagenome-genome-assembly--contig:-NODE-2731-length-14043-cov-7.276594_pt1 | contig 14043 bp, 6 predicted proteins | sample MGYA00248464_ERZ548849 | MGnify/ENA primary metagenome ERZ548849 (study PRJEB26491, sample SAMN04978193) | human gut metagenome | host: Homo sapiens | study: EMG produced TPA metagenomics assembly of... | reverse complement strand
CGGAGATATTAAGCAGTCCCATTTTTGTATCGTAGCCTGCGTAATTGGCTACAGAGTCAGTATGACTTGTAACCACTGTTGTTGTTTGCTCAACCGATGACATGGAATCTGTTGCTGAATAACCGCCTAAATCGTCGTGGAAGACCAAACCTAAATTAGTAACTATACTAGATGTCGTATTTGCCATATCAAAGTTCATATCTTTGTAACCGCTTTGAATCATAAACACACCATCAGAAATTGTTGCTTCAAGACCTAATACAGCAAATTTTTCTTTCAAAGAGCCAAAAGTTTCATTGTCCGTAATATTGATTTTGTGAGTAACTCCATCAACAGTTACTGCAAGCTGCCCTTGAGCTTTAAGAACATCGTCCCCCCAGATAATATCAAGTTCACTTAAAAGGGTATCATCTGTAGCATTAATGTGCGATGTTATTACTTCGTAAGTCTTTGTATCATTATTTGAATAAGAATTTGTCAGAACCCAGTTTGCACTGCTGATTCCTAATAGATCAAGGAGGTTAGAAGCTTTGTCTGCTCCGGTGTATTCTTTTAATGTACTGTCACCGTCAGATTTGATAATTAATTGGCCGCTATTATTGATTACAGAATTAAATCCGTATAATGCTAATTCGTCTATCAAGGTTCCAATAGTATCATCTGCAGTAAGTGAAATGTTTGTTTGAATTCCATCATGAACAACCGTTATACATCCGTCAACATAAGTTCCTTCATTTATATCTGCAAGTTTGGTATCACGGGTAACTGCTTTGATAACATCTGTAGGAATAGTAAGCCCGTTTGAGGTATAGATGTTTACGAAATCCCATTCAGCGAAGAGGGTTGATACGATATTTGAGTTTGCACCGGAAGTTGCAGAGGTTGCAAGGTAAGTGTTATTGTATGCACCGGCTGATATTGAACCATTTTGGTCTATATCAACAATAAGTCCATTTTTTGCAAATAGAGCTTTTAAGTCATCAATAGTCATATCAGAAGTAATTGTTTCTGTAGTTCTAACACCGTTGTTGTAGACATAGAAAGCTCCTTCTGTTATATTAAGGTTGTTTCCGTCTTTATCCTGAAGGTCGCTTAATTTTGTACTTCCGTCAATACGGTTGTTAGTATTAACATTATATTTAAGATTTTCGCTTACTGAGTCGTATCTGGTGTTCCAGTTATCAGCAATGTTAAGTTTTGTCAGTAAGTTAGAAGCGCCGGAGGTGATGCCTTGCGTTGTCATGTAACTGTTGTTTGTGCCGTCAAAGTATAGTTTTCCGTTAGAGTCAAGGCCCATTGCTATTCCATATTGGGAGAGTTTAGAGGCAAGGGTTTGGAGGGTATCTTCGTTATTTATATTAACGAGATGTCTTGTACCGTCTTGATATACGTAGATATTTCCGTTTGTTATGCCTAGTGAGTTGCCAGAAGTGTCAGTTAGCTGGTTAAGTTTCGTATCTAGAGTTGTTTTAACAGTATAAGTCGAGCTATTATAGGAATTCCCTTCGCCTGTTTTAAGTTTAATAATATTAGTTAGATTGTTAGATGCGCTCATAACAAAACTGTCATCGATACCGGTTAAAGTAATTTTGCCGTCTGATACACTGCCTTTTATATCATATGCAGCGAGCTGGGTCAGAAAATCATCTACCGTATCACCGGTTTTAACCGTGACCGTATAAATTGTACCATCATGTTTTATTGTTATTGTACCGTTAGAAGTTAATCCCATATCTGAAAATATCGAGTCTGTGGTAATATTCTTTGTCGTGCTGTAACCCTGATTATTTGAATTTGTATTGTAATTGTGGTTTTCCGTTTGAGTTGTGTAGGCACTTCCGGCGCCAAGAGAGGCCGCCGCACCAGATGCAGAAGTTATATAGGAATTTTTAGAGCCCTTAAATGTCATTGAACCATTTTTAATAGAAACTTCTATTCCATAAGCTGCCAGCCTTGAAGATATACCATCAATTGTTTCAACAGGATTTATAGTAACGCTGAATGCTTCACCATTGTGAACACCATTAATAACTCCATCCGTTAAGCCAACTTCAGCAAGTTTAGTGTTGCCATCCATATTATTTACAGTAGAAAATGCATTATAATCTGCTGAAGATTTGTTTGCTGTATAAGTATTCGTAGCCGTAACATCAACAGTTATCGTTTGATGTGCTGTAACTGTTACCGTTTGGGTAACCCTGACCGTGCCTGTAGTATTGACCCGCTCCGTACTTGTAGCCTGTATTGTCAAGGTCTGTTTAACATTAATGACTGTGGAACCCGTAGTATCAACTTTCTCCGTTCGTGTTGCAGATACGGTAAGGGTTTGTTGAATATTTATTGTTGCTTTTCCCGTTGTATCAAGGGCAACGGTAAATGTATCTGTTATTGTTTTCGTAACTGCTACACTGACCGTACTTGTTGTACTGATTGTTGAGGTTGTATTTACAACTGTTGTTACTGTTCGAGTTGTATAAAAACCGAAGCTACTAGTACCTGCATATATTCCGCTTTGACCTGCATAAGTTGTAGTAATACGTAGTCTTGTAGCTGATGCAGCATTTAATCCCCAATACACTCCATTTTCGTAATTACCATATACATTAAACTTACCAGTGCTTTCTTCATAAGAAAAAATAACACCATCTGTATTATTATTTAGTTTTGTTAACATAGTTTCTATAGTATCGCTATATCCTATATTTATTGTTTCTGCACTGGTATTACGCCATATTGTATACTCGCCACTTAGTCCAAGACTTCCTGCGGTAGTTTGTAATGATGCAAAAGTATAGGCAGATTGTGTCTGGGTCGCGGCAGATGTTGTCGTAATTGTAGTTGTTAATGTCTGACGGACTGTCATTGTCATGACTGTCGAATTGGTTATGACTGTTGTGCCTGTACTATCAGTATCTATTGTCTTTGTTACATTTACTGTTATGGTATCTGACACGGTAACTGTTACATAACCGCTTGAACTTGTATTGACTGTCCTTGTTATATCTACAACAATAGTATCACTTGCATTTACTGTAACTACACCGGAGGTAGTTACTGTTCTTGTCTGATCTACTGTAAATGTATCTGTAGCCGCAATAGTATTTGTTGCGGTACCGTGAACAGTTGTTGTATATTGATAAGTCTTTAAACCTAGTGCATCCGCGGCGCTTCCTGTTACATAATAGCCCTGAGGAGAGGAAACCGTCACAAAGCCGCCGTCTATACTTCCTGAAAATCCGTATTGCCCTAATATATCCAAAAATTGACCTATTGTTGTGCTTTCTGAAAATGTTCCGCTGGCTACTTGAGCACCTGTCGCGCCATCACGAATAGTCCAGGTCTTATTACCACCTGAACCTATTTCGGCAAAAGTATTATCACCGGTTGCACTTTGAGTAAGGGTGAATTTAAATGAAGAACCTGTTGTTGAAGTGCCCACTGTTATTGTTTGAACATATGATTCTGTGTTTATTCCTAAAGTTGTCAGCAGATTTGACCCTGATGCATCTGTAACATAGGCTCCATCAGCTGATGTGAGGGTAATAATACCATCAGAAATTACCCCCTGAACACCATACCGGTCTATCGCATCGAAAAAGCTGTCAATTGTACTATCTTTTGAAACAGATATATTAACAGTAGTTCCATCTGATTTATGTACAGTGATTGTATTGTCTTTTGTTACTCCGATTTGCGAAAATTTTGTACTTAAATCCGCAACGACCTGAGTTGTTGCCGTTATAGCAGCAGTAGAAGTGGTTGAAGCGGCAACGGTAGAAGTAACTTTTTCATATAAAGCATTGGAGGTTACATATTTACCCGAAACAACCTGAGTAAGATTAAGAACATCAGCCAAAGCACCACCGTTTAATGTCGCATTCTCTATCGTCAGCCTTGAGGTATCTGTATCCCAAACAGATGCTATACCGGCATTCTGTAACGCATTCATCAAATCTTCTACTGTCATTGATTTTGTAACATTGATGGTTCTGTTTTCACCGCGTACGGTAAAGACGGCATTGCTATCAGAGCTTAAACCTAAATTCTCTAATGTCGTTGTCAGAGTTGCACGAATTGTATTTGTTACTGAATGAGTTAAGGCTTGAGTCTTTGAATAAGTTGACGCAACTGTTATCTGGTCTGTTGAAATTACAGGTGCTCCATACAAGCAGGTTAATAAGTCTGTTCCTTGTTTGTATCTGTCATCTGTTTCTCTTATTGTGCCATTATCAATAAGCTCTTGTACTCTATCGTCAGATAATGTTGCAAATGCTCCGCCGGTGATTTCAAGCACACCATCATCACGCAATTTTGTGTAAATACCAAGGTTGCCTAAATCAGACATTAAATCTCCTAATGTCTGACCATGGTATATTTTTTCGTAAAACTTGTTGCCGTCTGCATCGGTAACTTCTAAATAACCGGCTCTTACTTTTAAATCATCTACCAGCTTTGTTTCAAGAGTTACAAGCTCTGCTTCAACAACGGTTTCTGTCAATGGATTACCCGTTGTCATTGCAGTATATGGATCCTCTGACAACCCTAGAGCCTTAACAGCATCATAAGTTCCGCCGGTTATTTTACCGCCTGATATCTCCACGACTCCATTCTTAATACTCGCATTCAATCCTGTATCTTCCAGAGCTGTCAAAAATTCTCCAAGAGTTGTAAATGCATCAACCTCAATCGTATAGTTTTCACCATTTGTATTCTGAACAATTACATTTTGTGTACCGATAATTTTAACACCAGAGCTTAATTCATTTAGTAGAGAGCTCTCATCTGCTGATTCATAAACAGTTTCTGTTTTCTCAATCTGAAGTTTATCACTCGTATAACCCTCATTCACACCTATAAGATGAAGCGCATTAACTATTCCTGTATTATCATAATCGTTAATATCAGCTGTATCAAGATTAACTGTAAAAACTCCGGTCGTGCTGTTAAAACTTGCATCTACACCAATCTCTTTAAGTTTATCAATAAAACTTTGGATTGTTTCATTGTCTGAAATATTAACGCTTCTTTCAACTCCGTTTACAGTAATTCCAATCCTGCCGGCATTAACCCCGAGGTTTTCAAGTTTAGAGTCGCTGGTTGCTGTTTGAGTAATGGTCTGGGTCGTAACATATGAATAGCTGCTGTTAAGCTGTGTATTTGTTGCAAGAGTATCAACACTTATATTATATCTGGCTTCTTCTGCCTCTGTTGTTGCTGAGGCTGTTAAAATATCTAAGTCACTTGAGGTAGCAAGGTTCTGAGCAAATAAATCCATTGATGCTACACCAAATTGTGCATCTGTTACTTTTTCTATCATTGAGCGGAAAGACGTAAAAAAGGATTTTATATTATCAAGGGTTTCTTTGGATAGCAATACCGTTTCTTTTTCTTCTTCAAGCGTGTCTATTTTCGCTTGTTTTAGTGCTACAAGCGATTCTACCCAAGAAGATGTATCTAAACCGGACGCCAATCCGCTGAATGATATTGTCATGTGCTTCCTTCGGGGGAACAAGCTCTAAGGAAAAGGTATCGGAGCCAATGTTTAATAGATCCGATACCTGCTCTTGATTAAAAAAGTAACGAATTTCTTATTAAGGTCAAGAGCGCTATCTGTCTAAATTCCTAATGCTTGTTAATTTTCATAACAATTTAGACACTACAAAATCGCACGTAACAGACAGGGAAAAGCAATAATATAATGCAAAGCCTCTCTACGATTGATTTCATAACATTTTGTCTAAAATGTCATGTTGGTATCAACAGTAAATCCACTGATACCATAGATTTTAGATTTTTATTTTTTAAAAGGGGGGTTCACAACTCAAAAAAAATGTGCTAAAATACTAATAGTATAGCGAATGTAATATTATTAAACATGACATTTTAGACAAAATGTTATGTTAATTTATTTTTAAGACTTAATATTTCTTAACAAAAAGCTAAATATGGGACAAAATCCCTGCAAAATCTTCAATTCTACAATCTGCTGTTAAAGATATTCTTAAGCGTGATGTACCTTCCGGCACGGTCGGAGGACGAATTGCCGGTATATAATACCCCAATGCTCTCAATTTTTCTGATACTTGTAGAGTATCATCATTGCTACCGATGACTATAGGTATTATATGTGACGATGATACTGTTTCAATCCCTTTTGTTTTTAATAGTGAATGAACATCGGCTGTAAGTTTCTGGAGTTTTAATTTCTGTGACTCAAGATAGCTTCGTTGTTCAGTTAGAAGCCAATTCGACCATGCAATATTCAAGGGTGGAATAGATGTTGAAAAAATAAAGGAACGGGCTTTATTTATCAAATACGTTATTATATCACTGTTTGCAGCACAAAATGCACCAAACGAACCTACCGCTTTGCCAAAAGTTGCTGTTATAATATCAACATCTTTTCCGAATGATACACCCGCCAGCGTATCTCCATAGCAGGCAAATGCGTGTGCTTCATCAATCATTAGCAGACAGTTGTACTTATTCTTTAATTCTACTAGCCTGTCAATATCTGCAACATCACCATCCATACTAAATACAGATTCAGAAACAATAAGTGCCCGATTATACTCACCACGTTTCTTTTGTAAGAGTTTCTCAAGATTGTCATAGTCAAAATGTTTATACCTGAAAAAATCGCCTCTTGAAAGCTGCATTCCATCAATTATACTTGCATGGTTCAGCTTATCCGAAAATATTACATCCCCTTTATCTATAAGAGCTGATACAACTCCCAGATTACACTGATAACCAGTATTAAATATAAGGGCAGCTTCTTTATTAAAAATTCTGCTTACTGTCCGTTCTAAATCGACATACTCAGGAGAACTTCCACTTAAAAGCCTTGCTGAAGCAGAAGATAACATACTTTTAGTAACACTCAAAAATTCTTTTTCCAGTTCTGCTTTGGTACTGATACCAAGATAATCATTTGAAGCAAAATTTATATACTCTGTCCCATCAATGATTATCCTGCCGTCTGATTTCGCCTGAATATTCGGGATACTTCGGAGCTGTCCCTTATTTCTTAGCGCTTCTAATTCTGTTTTTATCATTTAAAATATCTTTCGCTTTTTCCAACTGTACATCATTTTTTGTATCAATAAGCAAATCATAATCATTGCCTATTTCTATATCAGGCTTAATTCCTAATTTATTAATATCAGTGCCATTCGGCGTTAAATATCTGGCAATAGTAATATTAACACCTGTTTGATTTGGCAGAGGTACAACCTTTTGCACAAGCCCTTTACCGAATGTTTTTTTGCCAACAAGCGTTGCTCTATGGTAATCTTTTAGTGCTCCCGACAGAATCTCGCTGGCACTTGCACTCGCGCCGTTTACTAAAACTACTATTGGTTTATTCAGCGGAAGCATTTCGTCCTGAGCTTTAATAGATTTTTTATAACCATTCCTATAAATTATATCTACGATTGTGCCCTTCTGGATAAAAATATCTGCAATAAATACAGCATTATCCAGCAACCCGCCTGTATTTCCACGCAAATCAAGAATTAATGCATCTGTATTTTTTGTATTTTCAAGTGCCTCTACAAACTCATTTGGTGTTGAACCGCTCATAAAGCTGATTATTTGTATGTAACCTATATGGTTATCTACAATAGAGCTCTTTACTGTTTTTATCTTTATTTCTTTTCTCTTAATCTTTTTTGAGATTTTTTTATTGTTTCTTAGTATAGTTAATTCAACAACACTGTTTTCAGGCCCTCTTACAAGAGATGCTACTTCTGAAACGTTCATACCGCTTATATCTTTGCCGTTTACAGCAGTGATAATATCACCTTGTTTTAGTTGTGCAAACTCCGCTGGAGTTGCAGGCATTACATTGAAAATCTCGATTTTTCCGGAATTTGAATATATATTTACACCTATACCATATATTTTCGAAGTTATAGAAGTCGTTAAGTCCTCATAATCCTTCTTTGTCATAAATCTTGTATATGGCTCGTTTAAGCTGGCTATCATTGTATCAATAGCAACTCTTGCGTCTTCCTCTGTCTTAATTTGCCCTTGATAGCGATATTTCCATCGAGCCCAGTTCTGATGGTTTAAGCTAGGCTCGTAAAATTCTTTATTTATAATCTTCCAGGTCTTATCAAATAACTTCTGCGGTGCGACCTCTTCACTGTTAACTAAAGCCTGTCGCGAAAAGAATGCATTAGTTTTTGTAAAAGTTGACAAAAAAACTTTGTTAAATATTACTAAAATTAACACGGACAATATAAATATAAGTAACTGCTTTTTATTCATAACACAATTTAACATCAAGAATAACAGTTAATCAATATACATAAGGAAACCCAAGATGATTATTATTCATTCTTTATTGATTAGAAAAGCCTGGAGAAGTAAGCGGAAGATTTTTATACCCTTCATTGGCATATACTGTCTTTTTAATGTATTTGTTTGTGTGATTGCCTTTTTCAAGAAGCTGTTTAAGAATATTTTCACGTGTTACAAGCGCTGATTCCAAATTGTTTGATTCAGGAAACATCTTTAGGATTTCAGTCCAAACAACAGCCTCCATTGTCCAGGCATATGTTTCTTCGCTCAAAGAATTATATTCATCCTGATGAATAGCCTCGTGAGCCAGAAGTGCAGCTATTGCTCCAGGAGGTGCGTACTCGTGTTTAGGGTTAATATATATATATAATTTTCCCTTCTTTTTCCAGCCAATAGCATCAAATGTAGAATAGGCTTCATTTATTTCTGATAAGTCTTTAAACATAACTTTAACAGGATATTGTGTTACATTATACCCTAGAATCGCTTTTCGAGAAAAATCTCCAGAAGTACCCTTTAGCATATCTAACGCTACGTGAAAAATCTGCTCGTCTGAAACATTTTTATATTCATCAGAAATACTATCTATGTACTCCTGAGTATACTTTGCAGGAAGTTTAACTGTTGACGGAACAGGCTGATATGTTTTTGCAAACGACACCTGAGTCGTCAAACTCAATAAAATCAATATCTTCAACAATCTTTTCATAACTCAACCCTCAATTCTTTATATTATTATATACTTTTAAAAGGGGAAAAGTCAAAAGAAAATATCTCTTGCTTTTAGGCTAAAAGCTTGATATAATAAGGGTTATGAGGGATTATGAGCCATATTTTACAGAAGACGGATCTATAGGACTGTATTCTTATGCTGATAAAGATGTTTACCACTCCAAATTCGGAGCTCTAACAGAAGCATGGGAAAAATTTATTCTTCCTGCTAATCTTGATAATTTTGATTTTGAAAACTTAAAAGTTTTAGATGTGTGTTATGGAATTGGTTACAATACAAAAGCTTTAATGAGTTTTTTAATAAATCATGTAAAATTCAAAAAGAAAAATATATTTATTAAACTGTTTAATCTCGTTTCGATAGGTATTAATAATTTAATAAGGAAAGCTAAAGGTTTATCGCCATATAACGAAACGAGATGTGATGATAAAAATTATTGCTTTTCTATAGACTGCTTGGATATAAATGAAGAACTTGTAAAATTATCACCATTTTTTAGAACAGTTAAAACACCCGAAGAAATTTACGAAAGTATTGTGCCAAAAATTTTAAATTGCTTTGATACATACTACACCCTCAAAAAATTGTTTATAGAAATCGCATCACGCTTTGCTCCTAAAAATAAAAAGAGTATCAATGAGCTTTTAGATTTAAAATTTAGAAATATGCACATAGAAAAAGAATATAAAATTAATCCTTATGTAAACTACATCATAATGAATAGATTGTATGAACATTTCGAAGGAGAATATTTAAACAAAGACCTAAAAAAAATTCTTCGAGAAAAGAAAAATCGGAGTTTTTTTGATAAGCCTTTAATAAAATATGCGCGTTTTAATCAAATCTGGGGGTATCATAAGTCATCAAGATTTAATTTATCGGCCTTCTTACATAATATATATTATGCCCATTTATCGAAGCGATATAAAAAAATGAAATTTAAGACTGCTGAGAGCCTTTTTAACGTCAATTTCTACATAAATGATGCAAGAAAGACCATTTTACAGCTTAAAGGCGAATACGACCTTATATTCCTAGATGCATTTACCTATACAAAAGCTCCGCAGCTATGGTCTGTTGAATTTATTGCTGAACTATACAAACGTATATCTGATTCGGGACTGCTTATGACTTACTCTACATCTGCTCAGGTGAGAAATACTCTTCTTGAAAATAAATTCTATGTTGGAAAAATCTACGATAAAAAAACAAACAGAGTAATTGGAACTATTGCTTCTAAAGATAAAACAAAAATTAAACATCCGTTAAATACATATGAAATAGGATTATGCAATACAAAAGCCGGTATTCCATACCATGATCCTAATCTTTCTTTTGACAGCAAAGATATTATGGAACTAAGAGAATATGAATTCCGACACAGCGACCTGATGAGTTCTTCGAAATATATGAAAATAAGGAGCCTTAAAAATGAATAAATACGATGTAGCAATTGCAGGAGGAGGAACTGCAGGATGTGCTTGTGCATATATCGCTGCAAAATATGGACTTAAAGTACTTCTTATAGAAAAAAACTCCTTTTTAGGAGGCTCTATTACTTCTTCACTTGTTATTCCGGCTATGAAAACCTCAGAAAATGCAATAAATACAGAGTTTTTTGAAACTTTATACAATAAACTGGCTGTATTAGAAGGCGCAATAACTTACTCTGACGGAAATAAAGGATGGTTTAATCCTGAACTTACAAAAATAGTTCTTGATGATATGCTTATTTCGGCCGGCGTCAAAATAATTTTTGAAGCAAATATAAGAAAAATAGAAGAAAAATTATCATCATATATCGTAACGATAGAGGATGATAATCTAACACCTTTGAACAAAGAGTTATTGTTATCTATCGAAGCGAAGTATGTAATAGACGCAACTGGTGATGCAAAAATTTGTCAAAAATTAAATTGTGAATTTTTAACGGCAAGTAATGGTAAAAATTCACAGCCGGTTAATTTAAGATTTATAATGTCTGGCGTAAATACAACTGAATTTTCCAAATGGATTATGGAGCTTGATAAAGACAGAGATGTTACAACTAGTTGTACTATTGACGGAAAAATATACTTATCTACTGCATATACCTGGGATAGCAATAAAAACTGGGCTCTTAAGCCTGTATTTAAGGCTGCTATTGAGAATGGAGATATTACAGAGGCGGACTCTAACTATTTTCAGATATTTTCAGTAGCAGGGACTCCAGATTCTATTGCATTTAACTGTCCACGGCTATTGGATACATCCTCTAATCCTTATATTGAGGGGCGTAGAAGCATTTTAAGGTTATCAAAATTTTGTAAAAAATACTTTACAGGATTTAAAAATGCATATATTTCATCAATTGCAAACACACTGGGCATAAGGGTTTCGAATAGAGTAAAAGGCAAATATATCTATACACAGGACGATTTAAGAGATGGGAAAAAATTTGATAATCCTGTAGTTATCTCAAATTACCCTATAGACATACATTCGGATAAAAAAGACTGCTCTACGCTTGAAAAAGTTTATAAAGAATATCAGCTTCCTATTGAAGCTCTTATGGTAAAAGACAGATTATTTGTTGCTGGCCGATGTATATCAGCTGATTTTGAAGCTCAGGCTGCTCTTCGCATAATTCCATCTTGTTTTTCTATGGGAGAAGGCCTTGCAAAATATCTAGTTAAAATTATTCGTAATAGTATGGATATACTCTAAAATCTGAGAGAAATAAGTAAGATTTGTATCACCATTTATTATAATATCAGCCTCTGATCTAAATGGTTTTACATATTTTTCACCTGCGCCAAGAATATATTCCCAGTGTTTTTTAGCATTTTCTAAGTCTTGGTTACGTTCTGTGTAAGCCCTTGTTAAGAAGCGCTCTTTTCTTAGTTCCAAATCCGTTTCTACATAGACTTTAATATCAAATATATCTTTATTTTCACCGAACATTGATGCCATACCCTCAACTACAACAATTTTATTAGAAGGTACAAATTTTGATTTTGGCACAGAAACTCCTGTACCATTTAGCAGATATTCAGGAGAATAAACATCTTCACCGTGTGAAATTTTATCTAAATCCTCTTTTAAAATATCCAGCTGAAAGCTGTTCGGAGAGTCAACGTCATAGCCGTTATCTCTAAGATTATCAAATGTCCCGAATTTTTTTATTAATTCAGAAATATCATTAAAATAATTATCTGTAGTTAGTATTGTAACAGGCATATTAAAACGTTTTATAACATTTTGAATTTCCTTGCATATCGTTGATTTTCCCGAAGCAGACTCGCCTGTAATACCTATCATTATTCTTTTTTCCGGATTCTGGATTAAACGTCTGGAAAACTTCTGAATAAAATCATACCGAACCTCAACAAAAATCGGCTCGGCAGCTTTATTATCATATGCTAATACTTGTTTAAATTTTGACTGCAAATAAAATGCCAACAATTCACGTCCCGTTTTTTGGTTAAAATCAGGCTTGAGTATCTTATCTGCGGAGTTCAATTCTTTTTCTATTAAATGGGAAATCCCTGTTTTATCATCTTCAGTCATATGCTTATTCCAATATTATTACATTATACCCTTAAGAAATTTAAAGGTAAAGGGGTATTAAGACTCAAATAATTCGCTGATTTTATCAGCAATATCTCTAGGATCAATTTCTTGAGTTATTTTGTTTATATCCTGTGCTGTTTGATAAAGCTTTGCAGCTTCTACTTTATCGCCTACAATAGAAGTTGCTCTTGCAAGATTAAAATGCGCCAGTGCGTAGTTAGGATTTGCATCCACAGCATTTTTAAACAATTCAATTGCTTTATTAACTCTGCCTAAATCATCCAGATAAATAACCCCAAGGTTATTGTAGGCAATATCATAATTTTTATTGTATTTAATTGCCAGTTCATAAGACTTTATAGCTTCTTCAGTATCCCCCTTGCCCCAGTATAAGAAACCGAGGTTACAATGTATTTTTGCGTTGTAAGGCTGAAGTTCTAAAGCCTGCCTGTATACTGCAAGTGCATTATTATAATCCTCTTTGTCATAAAAAGCACTTCCGAGATTAACATAAATATCAATATCATCCGGTGTCAATACATACGCAGTCTGATAAGCAGATATTGCAGCATCCGGATCAGATTTATTTTCCTGATAGACAAACCCCATAGTTTGGGCTATAACACTGGTCCAAGTTTTATTTGGATTAAGGGTAATTGCAGTCTGGTAATTTGATATGGCTAAATCAAATTCACCTTTAATATAATAAATATTTGCTAAATTAGAATATAAATCAGGCATATTAGGTGCCATTGCGATTAATTTAATATAAACATCTATAGCCTGATTGTAATCTCCCTGTTCTTCATAAGCCCTGCACAAGTGTCTATAGGCTGCAATATTAAATGAATCAAGCCATATCGCCATTTTATATTCTGTAATAGCATCTTCAAAATACCCCGTAGACAGGTATATATCGCCAAGTACACAATACAAAGGTGCAAAACCTGGAGCTCGCTCTATTGCATCTTTATAAAGTTGTATTGCTTTTGAAAAATCTTTCACCTGAATAGCATAAAAACCTTTTAAAAATAGAGGAAGGAAACGCATATAAGACAGGTTTCTTATAATATTTTGCTGCGCAGTTTTATCAAAAGGAATGAGCAGTGCTGCCATCATCTTTTCATAAAAAGCTTTAAGCTTAGTTTTTGTATTTTTAAACGCTGATGCTTCATAAAGTTTACACAACAAATAATGTGCACTTGAAGATTTTAATCTAGAAGAAATAATAGCAGCCTGTGCTGCATCTATAGCATCAGTAAAATGAGCCTTTTTAACAAAAGTTTCTGCAAGCATATAATATGCTTCATAATAGTTATTTTTCTTTTCTAAAGCCATAGTAAAGTAGTTTATAGCCTTATCCAAATCTCCTTTATGATAGAAAGCGACTCCTATTTTATAATAAATTTCACAAGAATCAATTAACGATTCCATAGCAAGCTGGTATTCAG
>ENA-OUQW01002723-OUQW01002723.1-human-gut-metagenome-genome-assembly--contig:-NODE-2723-length-14103-cov-8.669989_pt1 | contig 14103 bp, 14 predicted proteins | sample MGYA00248464_ERZ548849 | MGnify/ENA primary metagenome ERZ548849 (study PRJEB26491, sample SAMN04978193) | human gut metagenome | host: Homo sapiens | study: EMG produced TPA metagenomics assembly of... | reverse complement strand
CGATGGGGGAGTCAAAGTCCCCTGCCTTACCGCTTGGCGATGGCGCATCGTGCAAAACAGTATATCATATTTTCCGGATTTTCACAAGAGGCACCGGCATGTTTTCTTCCGCGCGGAGGCAGATCTTCTTTCATGAAAAATTTTTGGGGATTCGCTGAAAAACCTTGCCAAACTGTTGCGGTTGTGGTACGCTGTGGAAGCGAAGTCATTCAAGGCCGGGCAGGCACCGCAAGCGCTGCGGGGCACGGTTACTCCCGGGAAAGTGAGGAATTTTATGAAAAAAATTTTCCGAGCATTGACACTCTGTCTGGTCCTGCTCAGCCTGCTGTGTGCGGCAGTGCCTGCCGCCTTTGCCGCAGGAAATAAAGAGGACGCCTTTTATACCATCGGTCTGGACGCCTGCGGCGGTGTGAGCTCCACCGTGGTGGTCACCACCAATCTGGACGGCAAACTGACCACCCTGCCGGAGTCTCCCACAATGGACGGCTACACCTTCAACGGCTGGTACACCGAGCCGGTGGGCGGCAGCCGGATCACCACCGCTACCGTGTTCACCGGTGACACCACCATCTACGCCCAGTGGACCGCAAAGTCCAGCTCCGCCAGTCCCACGGCCCCTACCCTGCCCGTGACCGGCGGTCCTGCCCTGCAGAAGCATCTGGGCACCCTGCTGGTGGCCGGCATTCTGGTCACGCTGGTGGTCGTGGCCGCCGTCTGATTTTTACATTTTGGAAAAACATGCGCTGATTTTACGAAAGAAAGGAATTCCCATTATGATGACCGAAATGAAACTGCCCGCCTGCTATGCCGTGATCGACGAAAACGAGATGACCTATCTGGACGGCGGTGCCACCATTGCCGACAGCGACGCTTACAAGGCATTCCTGAACGTGGGTCAGGTCTTTAACCAGCTGGCCCGCATCTTCTCCGGTGCAAGCTCCATTATCAACAACATCAATGTGATCTACAAGTCTATCGTTGAGCTGAACAATCTGCTGGGCGGTTTCATCAAGAAGTAAACATTCTGCCGCAAAAAGAGCACCCTGTTTTCCGCGCAGGGTGCTCTTTTTGCGCAGCCTGAGGAATTTTGTGCGCAATTTTCAAAAAATATTTTTTGAAACCCACTGCAACGTCATTTTTGTTACGGTTTTGTTGCATTTTGTCTGGTAGAATGCTTTATGTATGGATGTTCGGAGTTTCGACGAATTTCTGTACGAAAATCGCTTTTTCGCGCAGCAGGGTCCGTACCGGCCCTGCAACGCTTTTGATACGGAGGTGCCGTTATGGCAGACCGTGAACTGCGGCATATGCGCCGCACTGAACTGGTCGAGATCATCTTTGCGCTCAAGCAGAGCGAAGATCAGCTCAAAGCCGAAAATGCAGATCTGACCGCCAAACTGGAACAGCGGCAGATCCATCTGGACAGTGCTGGGTCCATTGCACAGGCCGCTCTGGAACTGAACCATGTGTTTGAGGCTGCGCAGGCAGCCGCCGATGACTATCTGGCTTCGGTGCGGTCGGTCGACCGGGACGCCCTGCAGGCGCAGGCAAAGGCCGAAGCGGACCAGATCCTGGCACAGGCCCGGGCCGAGGCGGAACAGCTGAAGGCACAGACCAAGCGGGAATGTGACGTCCTGACCGAGGCGGCAGAGCACAAGCGTGCCCAGACAGAGGCCGACTGTGCCGCCTTGCGGGCCAAAACGGAACAGGAGATCGCAGTACGGCGGGCTGCTTTTGAGCAGAGCACCCGTGAGCTGCTGCGCAGCCGCTGCGACACGGATATCCTGCCGGAAGAAGGCAAGGTAAAATGAAATCAACCGAGATCAAATTTACGGCCATCCCCTCCACAGAGGAGGTAAAGGCCGAGCGCGACCGTCTGGCCTACCGCAGCCGGTACGGACGGGTACTGCGCAGCACCATTTATGCGCTGGTGGTGGTGGCCGCTGTGGCCGTGCTGCTGGCCACCCTGTTCCTGCCGGTGCTGCAGGTGTCCGGCGACAGCATGAACCCCACGCTGGAAGACAAGGACATTCTGCTGCTGGTCAAGTCCGACAGCATGAAAACCGGCGACCTGTGCGGCTTTTATTGGCAGAACAAGCTCCTGCTCAAGCGTGTGATCGGCCAGCCCGGTGACGTGATCTCCATGGACGAGGACGGCCATGTGACCGTGAACGGCACTGTGCTGGACGAGCCTTATGTGGACGAGCTGGCACTGGGTGAATGTGACATCCGGTTCCCCTATCAGGTGCCGGAGAACCGGTATTTTGTGCTGGGCGACCACCGCTCGGTGTCCATCGACAGCCGCAGCAGCGTGATCGGCTGCGTGGAAAAAAGCCAGGTCGTGGGGCGGGTATTCCTGCGCATCTGGCCGCTGAACCGCCTTGCGGTATTCTGATTTGTGCCTGCGGAGCGGGCGAATGCGTCCCGCCTCCGAAGCAATGTTGTGTGCATAAATTTCCCCAATCTGGAAAGGAGCGAATCATCCCCTCATGAAAAAGACGTTCAAAAAACTGTTTGCTGCCCTGCTGGCAGCAGCCCTGGTGCTGGCTATGACCGTGCCTGCTTTTGCAGAGACCAATGCCACCAAAGGTTCCATCACCATCGACGGCACTGTAAGTGGTGAGACCTACACCATCTACCGCATGTTCAAGCTAGACAGCTACAACGCTGAAAGCAATACCTATTCCTACACCGTAGAATCGGCTTGGGAGGGTTTCTTCAAGACGGGTGCCGGTGGAAACTACATCACCCTGGACGGCCAGAACCACCCCACTTGGACGGCTGCTGACGAAAACGATTCCACCACTGTTGCCGCATTTGCTAAGGCAGCTCTGGCCTGGGCAGCTGATAAGAAGATCTCTGGCACTAAGGAAACCGCAACTGGTGATACCGTCACCTTCTCTAACCTGGACCTGGGCTACTACCTGGTGGACAGCTCTCTGGGTGCTCTGTGCGGTCTGAATACCACCAATCCCGATGCCACCATCAAGGAAAAGAACGAAAAACCTGAAATCAAGAAGGAAGTTCAGACAAGCGCCGGTGATTGGAGCAGCGAAAACAACGCCAAGATCGGTGATACTGTGGAGTATAAGGTCGAGATCAAGGTTGCTGACGGTGCTCAGAAGTACACCGTCACCGATACCATGAGCAAGGGCCTGACCTTCAACAACAGTTCCCTCAAGGTTACCGCCAATGATGCTGTGACCACCGATTATACCCTCACCCCTACCACCAACGGTTTCACTCTGGTGCTTCCTGAAACCTACGTCAGCACTCTCACTAAGGGTACCACTATCATTGTGACCTACAATGCCACCCTGAATAAGGATGCTGTCATTGATGGCGATGGCAACGCCAACGAGGTCAAGCTGAGCTACGGCAATCATCAGAACACTGTTCCCAGCAAGGTCACCACCAAGTCCTACCAGTTCGACCTGGTGAAGGTGGACGGCACCACCAACAAGCTGCTGGACGGTGCTGAGTTTGAGCTGGCCGATGGCGAAACCAAGCTCTCTTTCGTAAAGGATACTGCCGGCAACTACCGTGTGGCTGCCGCTGGCGAGGATGGTGCAACCACCACCATTACCGTCAAGAACGGCAAGGTCAACATTTACGGTCTGGCAGGCAAAACCTATACCCTGACCGAAACCAAGGCTCCGGACGGTTACAACAAGCTGGTAACCTCCGAAACCGTAAACCTGGCCGATGGTTCCAAGACTCATGCCACCATCGTGGGTAGTGTCTATAAAGACGGTGGCGTTGTGGTCGAGAACCACGCTGGCACCGTGCTGCCCAGCACCGGCGGCATGGGCACCACCCTGTTCTATGTCATCGGCGGCGGCCTGATGGTGGCAGCAGTCGTGCTGCTGGTCACCAAGAAGCGCATGGAGCACAAGAACTAAGCAACCATCCCTGAAAACACCCGGAGCGGGGGCGACCAACTCGCCTCCGCTCCTTTTTCACAGCACAGAGGGCCTTGCCATGAAAAAGCACTCCGGCACCATCCTGCTCGTCCTCATTTTCTTTGTGGGCCTTGCGGTGATGCTCTACCCTACCATCAGTGATTACATCAACCAGCGCAACCAGACCAGGGTTGTCAACAGCTACGCCCAACAGGTGGACGGCCTGTCCGACGCCGACTACACGGCCTATTTCGATGCCGCCGACGTCTTCAATCAGGAGATCGCCGCCGACCCGGATGCCCTGTACCACGCCGACCACTTTTCCACCTACAGCACCACGCTGGACGTGACCGGCACCGGCATCATGGGCTACATCACCATTCCCCGCATCGGGGTTGAGCTGCCCATCTACCACGGCACCAGCGACGCCGTGCTGCAGGTGGCCGCAGGCCATCTGGAAGGCACCAGTCTGCCGGTGGGCGGCGAGAGCACCCATGCCGTAATCTCGGCACACCGCGGCCTGCCCAGCGCCAAGCTGTTCACCCATCTGGACCGGCTGGAGGTGGGCGACACCTTCACCATCACCGTGCTGGACCGGGAGCTGACCTACGAGGTGGACAAGATCTCCATCGTGCTGCCCACCGAGGTGGACGAACTGAAGGTGGTGGACGGCAAGGACTACGTCACCCTGATGACCTGCACCCCCTACGGCATCAACACCCACCGGCTGCTGGTGCGCGGCCACCGTGTCACCGCCCCGGAGAACCTCAAGCGCATCCGTGTTGCAGCTGACGCCACCCGCATTGAGCCCATCCTCATTGCGCCACTGCTGGCCGTGCCGCTGCTGCTGCTTTTGCTCATCGGCCTGCTGGTCTCCGGCAGAAAACGCAAACAGAAATGACAAAAGCCGCCTGAAATACCCTCCCCCGGCATAGACAGAGCAACCCCAGAGCTCTGTTTGTGCCGGGGGTATTTTCTCTCACAAAAAATTCGCCGTTTCGTAGCTGAAACGGCGAATCAAGTCTCTATTCTTTTACGGTGTGCGGATTATTTTTTCAGACGATGGTGCAGTATCACATCCTCTGCAAACCGAAAGACCGGGCGCTTCTGCCGGAGCTGCCTCTGCGGAACCAGGCGTGACCCCGGTGTTCACTCCACCAGCGCCACGGCCACATCGTTGACGTTCGTGCCGGTAGCGCCCGTGCGGATGAGCCCGCCCACCGCCTGCAAAGCATGGTAGGCGTCGTTGTCGGCGAGGGTGCGGTACACGTCCCGCCCGGCTGCGCGAAGGGCGGCTTCCGTCTCGCCGTCCACATAGCCGCCGGCGGCATCGGTGGGGCCGTCGGTGCCGTCGCTGCCCACCGAGAACACACAGCAGTGTTTCAGCCCGGCCAGCGCAGGAGCCGCCGCAAGGGCCAGCTCCTGGTTGCGCCCGCCCAGGCCCTTGCCGGTCAGGTGCACCACGGTCTCGCCGCCTGCAATGTAAGCCAGCTTCCGGCCTCCGCCCGCATGGGTGCGGACCACCGAACCAAGGAAGCTGCCCGCCTCCCGCGCCTCGCAGCAGAGCCGGTCGGTGAGAAGCACCGGCTCATACCCCAGCGCACGGCAGGCCGCAGCGGCTGCCGTGCACAGCTCCCGCACACTGCCGGTGATGCGGGTGGTCACGTTGGTCAGAGCCTTGGGGGTCTCCTGCCGCAGCAGCTCCTGTGCCGCGGTCGACAGGCGCAGGTGGTATTTCTCAGCAATGGCGATCGCCTGCCCGCAGGTGGAGGTGTCCGGCACCGCCGGGCCGCTGGCGATCATATCCAGCGGGTCGCCCAGAATGTCGCTGAGGACGATGCTGAACACCTGTGCCGGGGCGCAAGCCTGCGCGAACCGCCCGCCCTTGACGCCGGACAGACGCTTGCGGATGGTGTTCATCTCCACGATGTCCGCGCCGCTGGCCAGCAGCTGGGACGTAATGTCCTGCAACTCCTCTGCAGGGATGAGCGGCTTTTCAAACAGTGCACTTCCGCCGCCGGAAAGCAGGAACAGCACCGTGTCCTCTGGCTGCAGGTTCTGCACCAGCTCCAGCGCCTTCTGGGTGGCGGCAAAGCTGTTGGCGTCCGGCACCGGGTGGCCTGCCTCGCAGCAGGTCACACCGGGGATCTTCCCATTTACATGATCGTATTTGGTCACGACCACACCGCCGTCCACATGCCCCAGCACGGCAACGGCAGCATGTGCCATCTGCCATGCGGCTTTTCCGGCGGCCACCAGCACCGTGCGCCCTTCCGGGTGAAAATCCTTCAGCGCACGGCGGACGGCCTCGTCCGGCAGCACCGCCCGGATGCTGGCTTCCACGATCTGATCCGCGCAGCTGCGCAGCGTTTTTTCCATAAACAAGAGCTCCTTTCGTTTCCGGTCCGCGTCCGACACGGCAGGCCGGTCCATCCGGCTCCATTATACCGCAGAACCGGCGTTTCGGGAATATTGAAAAAGCAGAGCGCTCCCCTTCTGCGGGATGCTCTGCTTTTCTTGTCAGGTCTCTTTCTGCAGCTCCTTGTCGATCAGCCCCTGCAGGCGCTCGGTCTCTTCCGCTGCATAGGCTCTGGCATCGACCTCCACCGGCTGGAAGTAATAGCCCAGGATGTCCTCCTCGCCCGAGACGTACCCATTCTGATCGTTCCGCAGCCATCGTCTGGCCTGGTCGTAGTAGGCCGCCTGGGTCGCGGCATCGTCCCAGTCGATGTTTTCCACCACATAAGCCTGCTGCACATGAAACGCCTCGTGGGCGATGGTGTCCATGGTCTCCTGGGCAGTCCCGCTTTCCAGCACAGACCGGGAGAGCACGATCTGCCGGGAAGCAGCGCTGTAGTAGCCCAACCGGTCCTCGTCGAGCGGCTGGACCGTGACCTCTGTCCCGTCCGGCACCCCCAGCATGGCAAGCTCATAGGCGGCCAGCTGCTTTGCCAGTTCGGTCTTGCTGTCCAGAGACGCCGTTTCCCAGGCATCCTCCGCAAAACCGGGCAGGAATTTCTTTTCGTGAAGCTGTGCCGTCGTTTCTGCCTGCGTCTGCAGGGGTGCCGCTGCGGCCAGATACACCCGGCTGCTCCACATGCCACAGCACGCCGGAACTGCCGGAAGCTCTCGCGCCGGAACCAGAACGCGCCCGCAAACCAGAGGACTGCCAGCAGCACCCCCCAGCGGCCAGACCCGCCGGAGCAGCCGCAGTTGGAATTTTCGGTGCAAAATCTCAAAATTTCATGTTTTTTACGCGCACCTCCTGCGCGGTTCGCACCACAAAAAAGCGGCATACTTTTTGAAATGAACCCCAAAAGTTAGACAAAAATCAAATTAAGCGGCCCCAACGGTCTGAATCCTGTACTGCACAGGGCTCAGGCCGTTTAGTTTTAATTTGATTCGGCGATTGTTGTAATAGTCGATGTACTCAACAATGGCCTTTTCCCTGCTGGACACTCCCGCAGAGCTGCGCCGGGAACCGGCGTTCCTGCTCTACACCACCGACTTTTCCCGCATCCAGCGGTTCATCTACACCGTCCACACCGAGGGTGCCCTGCGGTCCCTCCGCAGCCGTTCGTTCTTTCTGGAACTGCTCATGGAGCACTACACGGACGAGCTGCTGGACGGCTGCGGCCTGACCCGGACCAACATCATTTACAGCGGCGGCGGGCACTGCTATCTCCTGCTGCCCAACACCGCCACCGTGCAGCAGACCCTTGCCGACTGGAACCGGGCCTTCAACGGCTGGCTGAACGAACAGTTCGGCGTGCAGCTGTTCCTGGCCAACGGTTGGACCCCCTGCAGCGCCAACGACCTGTGCAATGTCCCCGCAGAGGCAAGCCCCTACAAGGCCCTGTTCCGCCGGGTCAACGCCGAGGGTCTCTGCCCGTGGTGCAATCGGTTTGCCAACCTGTCGGCGCAGCCGAGCAAACCGCCGCGCTGGAGGACGAAGCCAAAAAGCTGCCCGGCAAGAACGGTGCCGCACTGTTCGACGCCGTGCCCGACCACACCTATTCCTGGGATGTGCTGCAGGACAAGGTGCTGGGCGAAAAACTTGCCTGTCTGGAGCAGTTTTTTGCACAGGTCCAGAAAAAGGACGACGATCACCGCGGCAATTCCATGCTGTACAACCTGACCGACCTGCTGCGCAGACCTCGGTGTGGACGCTGAATCTTCTGGACGAAGCCCTTGCCGCACAGATGCGGCCGCTGCTTGCGGGCTGCACCACGCTGGAACTGCACGGCGCGCCCCTGCAGATGGAGCCGCTGGGCAGCCACTCGGTGGAAAACGGCCTGCAGCTTCTGCTGGCTGCGCGGGAGGAGTTTCCCATAGTTAAAGATACCACACCAAACATAACAACACCACGCTTATACGGGACTTAGCACACCCCAAAAGAACATACAGAAATCCCCCATAAGCAACAAGGTTTGCTTTATGGGGGATTTCTTGTTTTAATTGTCGTTTTTGATATTATTCAACAGTCTCAATAGAATCCACAATGCTCATTCTTGCAATAGAACGCAGAGGAATTGCCGTTGCAAGCAGGCAGGCCACAATAGAAATAATCGCAGCTTCCACAATCGCCATAACCGGAACAGCGACAAGCTGTAAAGCATCGGTCTGTGCTGCTCCGACAAAGATACAGCAGACATAGCCAAACACTGCTCCAATCACTGACGCAATGATACCGTAATAAGCGCCCTCCCACAGAAATGTTTTATAAAGGCTTGCGGCACTCATTCCAATAGCCCGCTGCATCCCGATTTCACCGACACGAGTATGAATATTGCTGTAAACGGTATTGATGATGTTCAGGATGCCAATGATACCGATAAAGATGATAAGCACCCAGCACAGCATTTTGATCTGTTCAAAGCTTTCTATCATCTCATTGCTGCTTTGGAGATAGGAAAGCCAATGTGTTCCTGGATAATTGCTGCACCAGCTATCCAACCAGCTTTCAAAGGTATCTGTATCGGCGTTATCCTGTAATGTAGGATAGACTTCTGAATAACTGTCGTTTCCGAGCAGTGAACAGTATATTTCGTCATTCACGATGAGTTGAACACCATTCGTAAAGCCATCATTATTGATTGTGATTGCTGTATCGATCAATCCTAATACAGGAAGTGTTCTGTCTCCCAGTTGAATGGTATCACCTACGGTAAGATCAGTCTGCTGAACAGTTGTATCTCCATAAGAAAAGGCAATGGGATTTTTTACAAGGCAGCCTGTTCCATCTTTCAAAGCCTGTTTATCCTGAGCAGACAAGTTAGGAGCATAGATTTGTAATTGTGCTTCATCCACATTTACAAGCTGCAAGGTTTCATGGCTCTGTACGGAAAGATCAGTTTCAAAGGGCAGTATATCACCGGCACCTGGCATAAATACAGAAAGCCGTGTAGTGGAAACACTTTCTACTGCGTCATTTTCCGCTAATGTTTTTACGGCTTCTGATGGGATGCCAACGGTTTCATTTGTAACTGCATAGTCGCTGAAATACATGTCCTGAACGGAACTGCTGGCATCAAGCAGCCCTGTAAAGCTCTGCAAGGCAACAAATACGGTAATACTCATAACCAAAGACAGAATGGTAACTGCTGTTCTTCCACGCCCTCGTTTTAGGTTGAGCCTTGCATAATAGGCTTCAAAATTACGGATGTTGCGGTTCCTTTTTATCCTGCGTTTGATTTTCACAGTCTGCCCCGACATAGCAACAGTAGGAGATACATGGGATGCGTACCGGGCAGCAGGAAAGGCAGCCAGCAGAGCAAACAGAAGTATGACTGCGATACTGGCAAAGAGCATCGGTAGTTTTACCGTACTGGCGGTGTTGATTGCAGAGTTCAATTCGGAAGTGCTGTTTGCCATGAACAGATCGGGATTGAGAAGCCCCGTAGCCGCAATCAATACACCTTTTGCCGACAATATACCGAGCAGCAATCCGATAGGAATACCGGCTCCACAGAGAATCAAAAGCTGCAAAGAAACCAAACGATAGATTTGCCCTCGTTCTCCACCAATCGCACGAAGTGTTCCGTATTCTTTGATGCGTTTTGTGATAGAGATTTTCAGAATGTTGTAGATTACCAGCCCAGCCGCCAGCAAGACCAGAACACCCACCAAAATACACGCCGCAGTCATAAATGAAAATCCCGTACCGGTATCGCTGTCTGCCGCTTCATCATAGGAAATACCAATAGCGTCAAGCAAAACCCAGTTATATTGGATATACCGTTCATCCACGTTCAAATCTTCTGCGAGAGCATAAATGATGCTTTGAAAATTTTGCTTGTCATAAGTCTTAAAATCTGTGGAATAAAGCAGATACTCTTCTGGCAACAGTTCTTCTGCGGTTCCCTCACCGACAATCCCCTCAACCGTACCAGATGCGTAGCCGATATAGCTGCTTTCCAGAATGCCCGTCAATACAAAATCAGCAGAATATTCTAACTCTGACAGCGATCCATCCATAACGGAAACACTCAAATCCAGAGAAACGGTATCGCCAATTACAGCGTCCAATCCAAGATATTGAAGCGCATCCTCCGACAGGGCAATCTCAATCGCTTCCTCTGGTAATCGTCCCTCTTTTACGTTTCCGATTGCCGGGTACATAGATAATGCGTTATCGTGATATTCCCGAAGATATAAAGATAAACTACTGTTGCCTAATGGTGTGCTGCCGATAAAGATCGTATCGCCTACATCATATAGGCGATCATCTTCATGCAGCTTTTGCGCTTGTTCCTTGCCAAGCTGATGAAAGGTTGCATAACGGTTTCCGTTCAGACCCGCCGCCTGCTGAATACGCATGGATTGCAATATACCAATAGACTGACCGATCACTGTCGTCATAATCGTGGACATGATAACTGCAACCAAGATCAGGATTGCCGTGATTTTCTGTGCTTTCAGTTCTTTCCATGCAAGAGCTAAATAAGATTTCATCTTGCTGTCACCTCCGAAAGAACACCGTCCACAATTACAAATTGCCGGTCTGCCATTCTTGCAATGCGGCTGTCGTGAGTGATGATAACAAGCGTTTTCCCCATCTTTTTCCATATGCTTTGCAGCATTTCCATAACCTCGCCGCCGCTCTTGCTGTCCAGATTTCCAGTCGGTTCGTCAGCAAAAATAATATCCGGCTTTGCGATCAGGGCGCGGGCAATCGCTACACGCTGTTGCTGACCGCCGGAAAGTTCATGGGGCAAATGGGTCAGCCGTTCACGAATACCTAACAAATCCGTAAGCTGATTTAGATATACTTCGTCCGGCTGCTTTTTGTCCAGAAGCAGGGGCATGATGATGTTTTCTTTTGCGGTCAGCACAGGGAGAAGATTGAATTGCTGAAAGATAAATCCGATGCGCCGACGGCGAAATGAGGACAGTTCTTTGTCATTAAAACGATAAATGTCTTTTCCATCGTATGTCAGACTGCCGGAAGTCGGCTTGTCCAGTCCAGACAGCAGGTGGAGCAAGGTACTTTTGCCGCTGCCAGATGGTCCCATAATAGAAATAAAATCGCTGGATGCAATTTCAAGGTTGACTTTATCCAACGCAACGACACGGCTCTCGCCGCTGCCGTAGATTTTCGATAGTTCCTTTGCTTCAATGTTCATAAAAAACACTCTCCTTGTTTATAATATAAGGAGAGTGTAAAACAGAAATCTCAAAAAACGCTCAAGGTTTCTGATTTATTTGGAAAGAAGCAGTAGCCGTTGCGCCATAACTTTTGCTGTTTTCCAGTGTAAGTGTTCCTCCATGCTTCAGACATAGTATCTGGCTGCTGTATAGCCCCATACCAAAGTGTGCGGAGTCTTCTTTCATTTTTCCAAACGGTTTCGGGCCGCTTTGTATTAACTCCACAGGATAGCCTGGCCCATCGTCTGTAACTGATAGATGCAAGAAGTTTCCTTTCCGTTCCAAATGAATTTCAATTTTACTCTTTGCAAACCGAGCCGCATTTCCAATTAGATTTTCAGCAACGGTTAAAACCAATCCATGATCTAATTGTATTGTCCCCTTATCAGGTGCGGAAACAGACGGTTCTAATGCTCCTGCAAGAATTTTTGCTGTTTCCTCTAATTCAGAATGTAGCAGTGAATAGGAATACTCGTTTATCCGCACCGGCATTTGTTCTAATCGTTGGATGCTACTCATAGCTTCTGCATACTGTTCAATCCGTAATGTATAGCTTTCCAATCTGTCAATGGCTTGTTCATCTGCTGTTCCCTGCCGCAGTAATTTTATAGTTCCCTTTAAGACCGTGATCGGATTGCGCAAGTCATGGGAAAAGGCGGCATTTAGCCTTTTCCGTTCTTCTGCCTGCCGCCACAGTTCCTGATTTGATTTCAGAAGTTCTTCGCGCATAGTATCAAAGGCGGTGCAGAGCTGCCCCAATTCATCATCAGAATGGACAGGCATAGAAAAGTCAAGGTCATGGTTCCGAATCCGTGAAATCCCATTCCGTAGCGTGGAGATCGGCTGTTTCAATTTGATATGATAATATAATATGCCGGATAGAGCCAGCCCGCCCATAGGGAGAACAATGCAGGACACAATTTGAATGATTCCAAGCATGGACAATATATTTTGCTGGGTCTCTGTGGGGGTTTCCATTTTAACGATTGAACCGTCTGCTAAAATTTCTATTCCACCGGAGGGAAAGTTGCTGCTGATTGAATTGCATATCATAAAGACTAAGCCTAACATCAGGAGAGCCACCAAAACACAGGAAGCAGATAGGACGAGAAAAGTTTTCTTTAATTCCATATTTTTCAGACGTTCCACCGATAACCACACCCCCAAACTGTATCAATATAACTGTGAAGCGTACAAGCAGCCAGCTTCGCCCGGATTTTCCTGATATGTTCCATGACAGTATCACTGTTACCCTCGCCGTCAAGTCCCCACACTGTTTCATAAATACGCTCCCGGTCAAATACCTGTCCGGCATTCAGCGAAAGCAGCTCCACAATATCAAATTCCCTTTTTGATAAAGCAACAGGTTCACCCGCCACTGTGACGGTTCGGGCTGAATAATCAATCGTCAGTTCACCAAAGAAGCGAATTGTCGCTTTATTCCTGTGTCGCTGCTCCCTCCTCAGATGTGCGGCAACTCTCGCCCCTAATTCGTCCAAATCAAAAGGCTTAATGATATAATCGTCGGCACCTGCCTGAAAGCCGATGATTTTATCGGCAGATTCGACCCTTGCCGTCAAAAAAAGAATGGGGCAAGTAATAAGCTCCCGAATTTTCTGACAAAGGGTCAATCCGTCTATGTCCGGCATATTGATGTCGAGCAGGATTAAATCGGGCTGTCTTGCTAATTTTTGAAGTGCTTCATTTCCGCAATAAGCGGTCAACACCTCATATTGAGAAGAAAAATAACTCGCCATCATATCTACAATTCCCGGTTCATCATCAACAATAAGAAGCCTTTGTTTCATGCTATCATCTCCATTTGCAATTCATAATATTTATCGTAACAGCCAAATCTCAAAAAACGCTCAAACTTTTGCCGTCAGGAAAGTATAAAATCAATAGACTGATAAATTTATTATAATATTACTCTGCTGATACAGCCAGTCCGTAAATTCTTTCGGGCTGGCTGTCTTTTCTTTTACAGCCTTTTTTCTCTTCAATGCTTCTTTCTTGAACGCTTCAAAAGCAGTCAGCATTTCTTCCAGCTGGTCAGCCGGGAATCCCGCTGTCCTCTTCGCTTTGTTGATCTTATTGCGCCAGTTCTGGCATTCATTTTTATAAAGCAGGTCATAGTTATTTTCTCTTGCCCTCTCGTCAAATTCCCGCTTGTTTTGAAGCGCCTGTGCTTTTCGGCACTTGTCGCTGCACAGCTCATACCGCTGGCTCTTTGCCAGAAAATATTTTCCACAGACCTTGCACCGCCGGAAGCAAAGCCCCCAGTCATTCAGCCTGTTCAGATAATAGGTAATCAACGGGTAGAGGGACGCATAGGCAGACACACATTCTTCTGTGCGCCGGTTGTCCGGGAACCAGAGGTCAAGCCGGGTATCTTCTGACGGTGCGCCTTTGAAATAAAGGCTGCCAGCTTGAAATTGTTTCGGTTTTCCTGTCTCCCTGTCAAAGCTCATGGTTTCGTTTTGGAATACCCCGGTCAGTCTGCTCATTTTATCCATGAAGCGGTCACAGGCAGCGTTACGGTCACGGGGTTCTC
>ENA-OUQW01002705-OUQW01002705.1-human-gut-metagenome-genome-assembly--contig:-NODE-2705-length-14182-cov-15.205989_pt1 | contig 14182 bp, 14 predicted proteins | sample MGYA00248464_ERZ548849 | MGnify/ENA primary metagenome ERZ548849 (study PRJEB26491, sample SAMN04978193) | human gut metagenome | host: Homo sapiens | study: EMG produced TPA metagenomics assembly of... | reverse complement strand
ATAACGAGGGCGTTTTGTACTACGTTTTTAGGAACGTAGAACTGGACACCCTAATTGTTTGGCTTGTTTTTCAAATATCCAATGTGACGATATGTTTACACATGGTGGTATGAAATTTATATCGTCTATTCTCCATCCGTATTCGTTCACAATTCTAGCTATGGGAAATGAATTAGGGTCTAGTTTTGTATTCTCGGAGATAAGTGAAAATGTATATGTAGGTTCGCAATAGGTCTCATCAATATCTGTCCATTCATTGTTTTTAACTTTGACTATAAGCAACATTGCGTTTTCTTCCGTGGACGGAATTATGACACTTGTATAATTTGTTTTTGTATATCCTGTATCAAATTTTATGTCTATAAGATTCCCGTTTTGTGTTATTGCCAGACATTCTAGTTCTTCTACATCCAAAAAGTCCTTGTTGATATTTATTGAGATATGGAATCCATTTATAGATGGTATTAGACCGAATCTTCCCGATATACCTAGACGATAGGCGTGATTCAACGATTCAATGACACATTTGTCAGATGCACGCAGAATTTCATCTGTAAGTCTCATTCCCTTTTTCCAAGATATTCTTTTGGTCATATTTATATAATATTTGTATTATAATTGAGATAATTGTATATGTTGCCGTCATACAACCTTAATGACTCTTCTTCATTTACAATGATAAATTGTATATTTTCTTCAATGGATATAAAATATTCTTGAATGAAATTTTTGAATATTTTTATATCATTGATTAGATCCATAAATCTATCGTCGCAATTTCCTGATGGCCAGAATTTGAGCGTAAATGTTGTAATTTCTTCGCTGAATTTGTTTCCAACGTACATATTATTTATCGATTTTCCGACACTCTCATCGTATTTCGGATTAATATCCGTAATATTATATTTTTTGTTTGTTTTTTCTAGAATTATGTTTTCTTCTTTAAAAATCTGTCTTAATATCAACGTAAGTAATGTTTTGTTGCCACGTATATTCTTACAATATGGTAGGTATTGAATAGTATTTTTTACAAAAGGATTTTTTTTCTCTTCTTCTGTCAAGGAATCTCCTATTATGTCTTGAATTATTTTGTTTTCTTTGCTGTATTCATTAATTTTTTTTCTTACATCAAGTTTTATCTTCAGCAATAAAAGGTCTATGGGCGAAAAGAATTCATGTGCATTTTGTTTTTCTTTTTCTTGTTTTTCGCATTCTTCATCAAATCGTTCTTTTCGTTCGTTTTCTGGTATATTATCAAATCTGTTTACAGCATGAAATAAGAATTCAGGCAAAGAATTGTAAATGCTGTTTCTGCCTATATTAAATATTAAATTTCCATTATGATCTTTGTTTATATCTAATATATCTTTGTACGCATTTCTTTTGTGTGCTCCCTTTATTGCTATTTTGTATGATTCTTTTGGTAAATAAAGCAATACTTCTTCTATATTGATGTCGTTTGGCAGATGTTTTAGTTCCATTTTATTCCTTTATTTTGAATATTGAAGCATCTTGTGTGAGTTCTACATAAAATACCTCTCTTTCTGTTGAAACCTGTATGACATCGAATAATGGTATGCCTATCTCTATAAGCTTCATGTCTAAATATGGAAATGTTTCATCAATATTTTCAAAAAATATTTTGTGGAAAATGGTTTTATAACTTAATTTTCTTAGTTCTGTATTGTCATTGATATATTCGTCTAATTTTGATTCAGGCAATTTTATGATAAATTCTTTTTCTGGATTATCTGAAATTATTTTATCTATAAATTTATTGTTTTTCATATTGATTTCAACATTCTCCACATTGAGAATACGTTTTAACGTTTGTAAAACGTTTATTATGGAATTTGTTGCTGATAGCTCTTCGACTTTAATTATGTTGTTCCAGGTTTCGTGGGCAGGACAATTTCTTTTCCAAGATGAATATTTATAAATGTTTATGCTGTTTGTCATGCCTTCATATCTAAGCATTTTACCTTGCAGTGTTTTAAATGGTGCCGGTTCATTTTCGTCAAGATGAATTATTTTCATCGCTTCTTGAACTTGGATGGCACCGATTATAGATGCACTGATTGGAGTTGTGGCAACCCTTCCGGCGCTATTTTGTCTGCGCACTACATCGGCACACCCAGTCCTGAGCATTATATTATTGAATTCTTCTCTTGAAAGTCCACATTCGTAGCAACTTAGTTCTGGAGTATATACTTTAACAACGCCTGTCATATTTTCAATGCTCCCGTCAATCCATGTTTTTGATGCACGTAGAGCAAGACGGTTCAGCAAGTATCTGGCAATGCGACTGTCAAGACAGCCAATTATAACATCTACAGATTTATATATGCCAAATCCCACATCAGAAAACAGATTGCCGATAATAGGAGTAACTTCTATCTGCGGATTTATCTCTTTAGCTCTTTTTGCAACGATTTCAGCTTTGTATGAATGACTGTAGGCATCGTCTTCACGAAATAGAACAGATCTTGTCAGATTTGATATTTCAATCTTGTCAAAATCTACGACAAAAATATGTCCTATTCCGAATAGTGCAAGATTCTTGATTACTTCGTTGCCTAAAGCTCCTGCTCCTGCTACTAATACTTTTGCATTCTTTACTTTGTCTTTTTTAAACCATGAGAGGAGGGTATATACACCCTCTCCCCATTCGTATGAATTATTTTGTGACATATCTGATTTTATGTTAAAATAGAAGTCCTATATTAGCTCCTACAAAAAATCGACCTATTCTGTCTTTGTATATGTTGCCGTTTTCATTAGTACAATTTATATTGTATTGTGCAAAGACTCCAAGCCTGAATATTTGTGAATTTAATGGTATATAACAACCAAAATCAATTCTTGGTGCAACATAGAATCCTGATTCCTTTTCTGCGTCAACTTCCTCATTGAATATAGTTTCTTTGGCTCTTATAGTACTGTAGAAAGTTGGTGTTATGCCGATTCCGGCATAAAGGGTCGCCTTCTTATAATCTAATTTAGAGTATTCAATGGAAATCGGTATTCCACCTTCGAACATAACATCATTATAATAATTGAAGTATTCGTTGTATTTCCCAAAGGAAAATCCGAGAGAAACTCCTGCATTGACATGCCAATTTTCGCAAATTCCGAATTTGTAGGATCCGTCAATTCCAAAAATGTTTGAATTTCCTGTTACGGTGTATCTAGGAAGGGCATAAAACAGATTGACTTGTACTGCATTCTTGACAGGTTGTTTTTTCTCTCTCTTCTTTACAATAATAGTGTCTTTTTTCAAACCAAAATACTCATATAAATCAATTCCTTTACGAAGCCTGAATTTAAAGTCTCCTTCCCCCTTGTAATCTACTTCATAAGGACCAACATCAAAGTTGTCGACATCTTGTGCAAATCCGCAGGTTGTTACAGCGAATAAGATAATGAATAATACTTTTTTTTTCATTGTACTTTTTGTTTTAATGATTATTCTGTTTCTGTATATTGGAATATTGTATCACCTATTTTAAATGTGTCTCCATTGGAAAGTACTGTACCTTTACTTACAGGCAATTCTGCACGTGTATTGAATATTACCCCTGGAGCCAGTGGCTTTAAAACCGGAAGTTGTTTTTCATGATCAATGAACAATATAGCATGTTTCTTTGCAACTTTATTGCTCTTTTCCCAATTCATCTGTATTTCACATTCTCCAGTCATACCGATAGCGACTTTATTACCGCCACCTGTTGCATTCATCCATTTATGTATTGGAATACGTTGTTCTGCGCGGACTCCATTTTTTATAATAAGGAAATATTTTTCTGCCAACATGCGGACTGTTATCAATGAAGCTCCCAATCCTCCACCATAAATAACAAAGTCAAGAAGCAGATTTAACCAACTGCTGCTGTTGCTTATTCTGCTTGAGCAGTAAAGGACTATAAAACCTATTACAGCTGAGCATAAGCCTCCTATTACAGCACTTTTCATTGGTATTGTAGATTTTATTGTTAACGCTGCAGATACGCTGACAGAAAATATCAAGTAGGCAGGAAGTGAACAATACCATGGTATGTATGTTGTATTGATTGCTGATAAAATCATGCAACATATGATAGCTCCTATGGCGAATGCAATCATACCGATAAGACCTGTAAGTATCGAAAGACCTATAATTTTCATCCATACTTTTAAATCTTTTCTTTTGAATTCATCATTGTTTCTGAATATCAATGAAAGGAAGAAACCAAGCAGCAGGCCTATTGCAAGGAATACAGATGTCTTATTTATGCAGTCATCATATAATATATTTTTTTGATTATCATTATTTAGAAATGCATCTACTATGATGGTAGAAGATTTCCCAAATGCCGTTTTACCCAATAGTTCGTAGATTATCCAGCTGATGAAACCTGCGATTATGCCTGATATTACCTGATAGCAATCTTTCAGTGAACTTAGAGTGAAAAGTTCTTTCCATTCAACATGATTTTGAATTCCAGTCTTGCAATTTTGTCCATATTCTGCACATTTGTATCCATTTTGCTGCCAACATGAAACATGCATTATGTGTTTGCATTTTGTCACAATATTTTGTCCTGGCTGAATGTCTTGTTTGCAATAGTGGCATATCCTTCTCGATACGTTTGCTTCAGGAACCTATTTCTTGTAATATTTGAGAGCAAATGATTTTGAACGATAGAACGGTATTATAATCTTTGTAATTATGATGAAGAATATAATAGTCGAAAGCGTAATTATGAGAGCATACAGATATTTTGTTGCTATGTCAGATGTTTTCTCTGTTCTTATCGGCCATGAACGTTCTGCTGTACCTATTGAGAATTCTCCATAACCGATATTTTCACCCTTCCATTCTCCTATATATGATACAATTCTTGAATAGTTCTGATTGGCATCAACTCTATAAGTAAAAGCAAAATCGTACATTGCATCATTTACTGCTTCTTCAAAATTTTTTAACACTTGTTCCATGTCTTCGGAAGGCAGATATTTCCCGGCCCGCTCTGCAATGATAGTTCCATCATTGTTTCTAGGTGTGCAAATGCCTTTGAGCGTCGTTTCTATTTCAGGTATTTCGCCTTCTTCGGTGTAGTATAACGCTATAACTTTGGGGACTATATGCGATTGTGATTCTTGGAACTTTACGACATCTGCAAACATTATATCTTCATCGGTAGGACGTTTACTTCCTTCTGTGAAAACAAATAATATATTTTTGTCTTTATTTTTTATAGCTCTTTGTGCAATATTTTTGTTTTTTGAGTAACCCGATTGAAGTTTCAAGTATTGTTCCAGTTCAGCCTGAGTATCCCCGAATTCTAGCAATTTTGCATACAACGCACTGTAAAAATATTTATTGTTCGTTGACGTCGAGAACATATCTTTAAGCTCTGCATAATCTTTTTTGTTGACGACGACGCTTGATGTTACGTCGTCTCCAAAAAACGAAAGATATACACAGCTATCAGGTGTGCTCTCTATAAGTTTTTTTATAATGTTGTATATTTGATCCTTTCCATTCTGTGGTATGCTTAAATCGACTAATACGGAGAAAGTGTAGTCTGATGGTATTCGTTGGCCAGACCCTAATACGGATATATTTATTTTGTCTATAGGAATGAGGTTGCCGTCTTCTTTTATAACCAAATAATTTTTTAATTCTTCGGCTGATACATATTGTATTCTGTTGCCATATTGATCAAGTATATTGAAAAATAAAGTAATGCTGTCTTTATCTATTTCGTATTCATATTTCCTGTCACAAAACTGGATTTTTGAAATATTTTGTGCTTTTGAATAAACTGTTGAAACAAGCATGATGCTTAGCAACAGCAGGATTTTTAAATTTAACGTTTTCTTCTTGTCCATATCTTTAAAACTTCTAATTTTTCTTCACCATAAAATTTATCATCAATTATTGGCATACCGTCTATTAGTGGAATTGTTGTAACCATATCATCTGATGATGAGTAAAATAGAATGAAATGAATTTTATCAGCATATTGTGCTATCGCTTTTTTAATAGTTGGAATGCTGCAATGTGTTCCAATTATCAGACATCCTAGTGGTTCATTGTTGATTTCTGATGACGTTTTCGTAATTGAATTAATTATATATTCTCTTTGCCCTTTGTTTATGTTTTGATATCCAAATCCCCATCCGACAATACCATTTGTAAATTCTGCCACAATAGAGCATAAATCTATAATTGCCCCATTGTTTAATTGTATGCTATGGCAATTGTTGTTTTTTAAAGTTGATTTTGCCAATATGTTGTAATAATCTTCAGGCCTATATGACAATTTTTCACTTTCTATCGCCCATTTGTGCATTTGTTCCAATGAGTACATCTTTTTCAGATCGTTTTTTGAGTTTATGGTTGAATCATGCTTAAATGTGAAAATGCCAAGTTCCTGTTGAGGCGTCAATATGTCAATAACAATGGCAACTAAGAAATTCGGATGTGTAGGATGCTTCAGTTGCATTTGCACGCTGCTGTCGGAATTACTGAAGAATACGCCTAATCCAGGATGAGAATGAACCCAGCAAGTCAAATCGTATTGCAGATTTGTTTCTCGACGTAGTTTCCTTAATTGTTCTGCAACTTTCAGTTTAATTTTTCCTCCGAAATTAAGTTCGTATTCTTGGAACACAGCATCATCTCCTGGTTTTACAATTTGTTCCAATGAAATATAATACTCATTGCATTTTTCGTCATAAACCCATCGTCCCAGTACCATGCATCCGTCTTCTTTAGGATTATTAGGGTTTCTAAGATCTTCTGCATACATGTTGTAAATATCTTTGATGCATGCGTTTTTTATATAAATTCTTCTTACTGCTGAGTCTGTGCAGAAATCCGAACATTCAATTCTCATGTAAGATGTATTGTCTATCACGTCTTCAAGACTTTGTTTCTTTAATATTGATGTCGTTTTTCTTCTCACAACGATTGTGGGTGATGCATCTGTAGCATTTGATTTTTGCTGTACGTCTTTTTTCTTGTTTTGATTACTTTTGCGTTTTGCAATAATTGCAAACCAAATTATTAGTATTATAATTACAAAAATCACAGATGCTATTTTTATTACAGTTGAAGATTGAAATTCATTTAAGCTGTTGAAGAATGAATCAGGTTTTTCTGGTTCGATAACAGATTGTAATCTGTGAAGAGCATCTTCTCTTAATGTTATCCTTTTATTTAAAATGATGATTATACTGTCTTCGCATGAAAAGTTGCTGTCAATAAGATTGTTGTCATATTGAGACAAGAAATTTCGAGAGATATTTCTTATTTCTTTCTTTGCGGTTTCAATTTTTTTGCCTTCGTATTTGATATAATCTATCAGCTCATGTTTCTGTATATATGCGTCTTTATCAGTCCAGTTTTTGATACATTCAATGTGATAGTCTATATCAGAGATTGTATTATTTATAGCAGAACTTGAGAAGTATATATCTTTTTCTACATGTTTCATAAATGCATTGATAATGCTTTCTCCGCTTATAGACTGCAATTGTGAATTGTTGGTATTGATTTCATTTTGTGTATCGTATGTTTCAACTGTCCTTTTTGGATCAGAGCTTCTTTCTTCCTTTTCTGTTTTTTGCGTAATAGCGGATGCGTTGCTTTGAATCTGTTGAGGATGAAGTTTCTTCCATTCTTTTTTTGTCTTGTTTTTATTCCATAGACTTTTTCCTCCACTGCCACCAACGACGGAAGCTTGTATACTGACACATTCTATATTAAAATTCATTTTACTTCCAGCGTCAATTCTTTCTCTTCGAGGATGAGCATTTGTTTTTATAGAAACTTGTATGTCTTGGTTGCCGTTGTTGGCAATGGACAGCAGCTTTATTGTAGATTCTGATAAAATTTCTTTTTCTATTATAATATCATTCTCTTTAATGTCTTGTGCCGTAGTATCTGATACTCCAATAATCAAAAGAGCAGATAATAAGATGGTTTTTAGTAATGTTCGCATATAATTTATATTGAAACGTTTTTAGGTTTATTCCCTTTAGGGGCTTGTTTTCCATATTGTTTTGTTTTGTTGGCAAGTTCGCCAGTTTTTTGCCTCGAATAGTTGCGCGCTTGGCGTTTTGCTTCGTTTTCAGCCTGTTTTACAATATTTTGTTGCATCTCCATCATGTTTTTTTGATTCTTAATGCTCCTGAAATGTTGTAGAACTTGGTTGCCTGCAAAACATCCCACTGCAAGAATGACACATCCTATAACCATCCACATGTTGCGTTTTTTTCTGCATCAGCTGCTTTTTTCTGTTCAGCAAAAATCGAATCTTGCCTGGCTTTTTCCTGCTTTTGCATATTAAGTGCAGTTCTTTCGGCTTCTTCTTGCCTCATTCTTTCTTCCGAAGTTGCTCTTTCTTGCAATTCTTTTTTTTTGAACTCGCATCTCTCCAGCGTTTCTTTGATTTTTGAAAACAATTCGGCATTGTCGTTTTGATCTTGCAAAAGACGAAGTTTTGTTATTTCGTATTGCAGACCATCTGAAAATGGAAGTTGAGTCTGTAAGTCAAGCAGCGTGTTTATGGTATTTATACATGTGAGGATATTGGTCGTCTCTTCATTGGCATTTTCTAATTCCATGGTTGATGTTACAGTTTCAGTTAGTACTTGTTCTTTATTTAGTGATGATATACCTTTTATAGGTACATTTATGTCAATGGCAAACTTTCTACATACACTGAACAATTCATATTTACCTTTTCCTTCATAGTGAGCCAAATAAATTGGTATAGCAATTCGGCTTGATTTATTAGATATGACTTTGAAAGATATAGATGGATTTTCGTTTAAGCAGAAAAAACCGTAATCTGATTTTGCATAGCTTAGATTTGCCGGGACCATGAATGCTTCTGGGATCATGTTTGTAAAACTGGTATTCTCGTATACTCCAGTCCTGTCAAAGAAAATAACTTCGACTTCTTCTAGCTTTTTGTATTTTACCTCATTGTAACGACCAAGTTTCTTTTTTACATCAATGAAATTTATGGACATTTCTTCATCATAGTATTTAACATCATACGTTATTATGATTCTGTCCTTGTCTGTAGTCCAAAGAGTATCTTTATATTCTTTGGACTGTATAGCAGTGAGATAGAGTAAAAAGAAAATAAGTACAAACTTTAGGCGTTTCATTTCTATAATTTACTTATTTCATTGTAAAGTCTGGTAATCTTTGACTTGTAATCGCTTTTTTGCCAATCTCTGCGTCCTTGTGCACATTTGTACATGGCATTTATTTCTCCGCTTAGTCTGCTCTTTTCTGCATCTCTGTTAGAACTGCTGTATATTTTTTGATATGCATCGTCGAGTTCGTGCGATATTTGCTGTAGAGTGTAGCTGCAGTATTTGCATTTTGGGGAAACTGTGTTTCTGACAGCATGTTTTCCGCAATCTCCTTCTTTTTCTTCAAGATTTATGTCTTGTAATTTTTGTCTTAAATCATTATATTGAGCATATTTCTTTTCTGTAGAGAACCATCCGTTGTAGCTTATCGTGCTGTCTATTTTTTCTATTAAAGTTTCTATTCTGCTTTGATATATCTCTTTTTGCTTTTTTAATGAAGGTCTATGTCTTTTGTTTGTACAGAAAGTTTTGTCGCTTAGGTCTTTTATGATTTCTTCGTACTGTGAATTTATTGCAATAAAGTTTGAATCTGGTTTCAGACTGACTTCGATGTTCAGTTCAATAACTTGTTTCTCTAAAATTATATATCGAGGTTTTTTCCACAAAATATAATTTTTTTCTTTGTATTTGCTTATATATATAGGCAATCTGCATGTTGTGGTTTCTCCGTTTTTGCCATCTAGTATAAGTATCTCTTCTTTTTGAGATGGGGCTATCTGAAATGTTTGCTTAAGCCCATTACAAGCTTCAATTTCGCGCTGACCTTTTGTTCCACCGAATATCTTGTCAAATGCAATTCTTGGAGACATTTTTTTCAAAACTTTTTCACTATATGCTCTTTCAAATAAGTATAGACTTTTTGATTCATCTAGATTTTCAACAGCAAGCGATATTTCAACGTTGTCGCCATTGTTGTCTGAAGTTTTCAATTCCAAGAAGATATTGCAGAATGAAAGTTCGACAGTTTCTTTCTTATTTTTGTCATTGTCTAGTTTTATAGTTCTCTGTTCGTCTGCAAAACCCGAAATGTATAATGCTGTGCACAATATAGCCAGCATGCAGATTCTTTTTATCATATTGTTCTTGACTTTATTTTGGTTTTGACTTCAATTTTTTCTTCTTGAATCTTGGGCATCTTTGGATCAGTTTTGGTTGACTGTTGGGCTTCTGACATATCTTGCCCAAAACGAACCCAGCCGTTAGGTTCTCCTTCTTCGCGAACCCATTCTGCTACGTTCTGATCTTCAGGGTAAGGGTAGGTGTTTTGTGCATGATAAAGTTGGTATTTAAGATATTGTTCCACTCTAAGCACCAGATCTTTCAGCGAAGCCAATACACCCATTTCTTTGATGGTCAAGCAAACATGCCCCTTGAAACTTCCTGAAAATCTGATGTTTGGATGCCAAATGTCAGTTCTGAACGTAAATATCGGATTGCCGTCTGCGGAAGGGTAGTTGTTTGGTAGAACAATGCTCATTTTGTGCAGATATCCAAATATCGGTTCTCTTGGGACAATATCCCCCTTGACTCCAATAATCGATTTTACACGATACCATATTTCATATTCTGTAGGCAGTCCCATAACATTTTTGCGTCGGATAATGTAAGATATGGACGGTTGTCGAGGATTGGGACTTGTCGCTTTTCTTTTTGCACAAAGTGTATCAAGCTCTTTCCATTCTTTCCACAGTCTTGCATCGCGACCGGAAAGCTCTTTTTGATTATAGTTGTTTATTGTTTCATTCATAGTTGCCCAGTAACTTTATCCTGCAATTGGTACCGAAATAAGGTGGAGATGATCGCCTGGTTGTATGTTGTAATCTATAAGAGCCTGCTCACGTCCGTCTTCATCTTCAAATTCAAGAATCTCAGGTTCTCCGCCATCTTCAAGTATTTGTCCCAGCAGATATTGTATAGGATTGCCTCCATTATCTATTTTGGGCAATTCAAATACCTGTACAATACTGCTGATTTGGTCACGTATTGTCTTGTTTGGATCTGTTACCTTAACCTCAACTTCTTCATAAGAAGTACCGTCAATCGTAAGATTGATGATGAATTCATCATCGTAGAATTCGTCTGTTGCCATAATGTTATGTTTTTTGATTATTATTGTTTTTTCATCGATTATTACCAAATCCAGGCACCGCTTGGCTGGTTGTAATTTTCAGACCTGTAATCTTCAAACTTGTTTTTGAAGACAATGAGCTGATAAGCTTCTTCTGGTATGATTAAAGGTTCTTTCAGGCCATATCTGAAGAGAGCCAGTTCATATTTTTTATTTTCAGCATCTATACGAATGATAAAGTCTGTTTTTGTATCAGGATGAGCACCGTAAAAGCGTTCAAAGACTGAACATATGTTTTCATCTTCGAACCAAAAATAGGCTGTATATTCAGATTTCTTTATATGCCATTTAATAGCCAACTTCTTTGGTTTTCCTGCCACGTGATACTTTAATAAACCATCATCGTGGAGTTTGTCAAATGTGCCATCAAAGAGATCTTCTTCAATATACTTCAATATAGAATTAAATTCTTCTACTTCATCCTTATCATTATCTAGCTCTATATTTTCATTTTTATTCCGTTTCTCAAATAAAGGAAGATATCGATAACAGAACTGTTTCATGTAGTTGTCAAAAAGATTGTAAGATGGAGTGTTATTATAAGTATTTACTATTTTATTTTCAGGATTATTTATTACTTTGGCATTATCCCATTTAATTAGAGAACTTTTTCTTTTCTCTGTATTCCAAAAGGCAACTCCTCCATATGGTGCCATTCCAATAGTCAATTTAGCAGTCGTATTAATTCTTGATTGAATGTAATATTTCTTGCACTCAACTTTTGAGAAATAGATAAGAGTCAATAAATCTTTATCTACTCTAAGAAATTCTAGTTCTGTAGGGTATTGAAAACCTTTAAATCCTAAATCCATTTATCATTTTTCCTTTTCTCGATTTTGCCACATTTCAACCGTTTTTTCTCCTATAGTTCCTCCCCATTCTTCTCCATATTTTTCTGCTGCAGATGAAGCAGCTGTAGCGGCTACTATCGAACAACCAGCAATAATTACTAGTGTAACTGGAGCAGCTGCTGTACCTGCTATAGCGATAAGAACTGTAGTAGTTACTGCTGCGGCTGAAGCACCGGCTGCTGTTCCTATACCAATTTTACCAACAGAAGCTCCAATGATTTTACCTTTCTCTTGAGCCGATTCTGCTTTATCAAATTCTATTTTTGTTTGTACTGCTGTTGAACCATAAGATAGGGCTTTCCCACCTATTCCTAAGCGTTTAACAACTTTATTATCTGCTAGTTTTCCAACTATTTTATATGAACCATTGCCACGAGCATGTTCTTTGAAATATATTCGTCCATTATCTCCAACCCTGACATGATTTAGAGCCTTAGAACTAGTACTATCCATTGCTGTATCTAGGCCAGCCCCTATTGTATTACTGCAATTAATACTATCATTAACGATTTTTTCTTTTAATTCTTTAGAAAGAAAATTATCCTTAGAAGAATTAAGTATATAAGGATCTGCATTTTTTATATATAACTGTTCTGAATCAGCGTTTTCCCAATACAATTGTGGCTCTGAACTTTTAATAATTAATTTGTTATTTGAATCTGCATTACTTATTACCGGCTGTTTTTTTGTAGATGTTGTCTTTGATACATTTTCTTGTTGCTGCAAATTTATTAATTGACTTTCATCCCGTTTAGGTCGATTATTTTCTTCAGGTTTGTTTAAATATACATTCTCCTCAATGGATAATTCAAATTTTTTAGTTACTTTGTTATTTGTAATAGCACTATTATCTACATGAATAATTCCCTTTTGAGTGTTAATTTCATTTTTTTCCCCTGTTAATACATCTTTAAGATTTTCAGTTGCTTCTTCATCAGGAAGTTTGGGTATAGATAATTTATAATTAACTTCATCAATACGTGAGTCTATTGTATAGCGTTCAATATAATCATTAACAGCATGTGTAATAGCATTATAGTCAAGATCCATTTTGGCTTTTGATTCAATGTCATAAGGCAAAACGACAGCAATATCAACTTCAATTTCTGCCCCTAACAATTCTTGTACTTTGCGTTCATTTTTACTAATTAATGAAGCACCAATTATATTTGCCATAACATTATAAATATTTAATCATTGAATATTGACCTATTCATTTGATCAAATTTAAGTTTTTGATAAAGAATTTCTTCCTCTTCTGTTAGTCCTCTTGTATTTCTCTTAAGTTCAAGATTATCTAACTTATGTGGTCCATATTGATTGCGAGTATTACTATGACCATTTCCTTGACTATAAGAAGCATTTCCTTGTCCTTGATTAAAAGAGTTGTGTCCTTGACCGTATGAAGTTGATGACCCTGTGTTTGTTCTGTCTACACGATAATTATCCATAGCAACTACCGTATCCGTTTTTTTATGACAGTTACTTTATCAGAGCCGTTAACTTGCTTCTCTACTTTTCTTTCATATTTATCTATTCTAACTACATTATCCTGTTTTTGAACAACTTTATTTTGAGCAAGCTCTGTGCTAGCATGCTTTTTATCCGGAAATGAATATACATAATCAGAATTGTTAATGTCTTTTTTAGTCTTGGCTGATTTAAATTCAGAAAGTGAGGTTACCTTTCCTTTGGCAATATCTGTAGTCTTATTTACTTTTTCTGCTTTCTTCACAGCTTTAGCGACTTTCACTCCCTTTTGTGCAAACTTAGCTGCTGTAGCAGCATCACCAATAATAGGAACTGCAGCAAGAACTGAAAGGCCCGCAGCACCCCAATCGCCTCTTAATGCATATATACTTGCATTTAACAAATCGGGTATAGCTCCAACACCTGGTGCCAAACCTGCAGCATCTAATGCTAATTGAATACCATCGAGAACTTAGCCCTGTAATATATCCTTTTTGCGCCACTACGCATAATAAAATTATTAGGGTGTCCAGTTTAACGTTCCCAATTTAGCCTACATTTTTAAGCTGTTTGG
>ENA-OUQW01002701-OUQW01002701.1-human-gut-metagenome-genome-assembly--contig:-NODE-2701-length-14199-cov-6.902786_pt1 | contig 14199 bp, 15 predicted proteins | sample MGYA00248464_ERZ548849 | MGnify/ENA primary metagenome ERZ548849 (study PRJEB26491, sample SAMN04978193) | human gut metagenome | host: Homo sapiens | study: EMG produced TPA metagenomics assembly of... | reverse complement strand
CAGTGCACGGCACATTCTTGCCGTCGGCACTGAAAACGGATGTCATTCCGATTTTCTTTCCTAATAATCCTGGCATTTCTCTGTTAAATTTATAATGTTAATTCTATGTTTTGATTTTTACTGTGTTCGCTTAGCGATTACACCTTGATTTCAACTTCTACACCTGAGGGAAGTTCGAGCTTCATCAGCGCGTCGACGGTCTTTGCAGTCGAGTTGTAGATGTCGATGAGACGCTTGAACGAAGAAAGTTGAAATTGCTCACGGCTCTTCTTGTTGACGAAGGTTGAGCGGTTAACCGTGAAGATGCGCTTGTGGGTGGGCAGAGGTATAGGACCGCTGATAACCGCACCTGTAGCCTTCACTGTCTTTACGATTTTCTCGGCCGACTTGTCAACGAGATTGTGGTCGTAAGATTTGAGTTTAATACGGATTTTTTGGCTCATATTGTTATTGGTTATTTATTATTTCAATAAGTCGACGCGTCCCTGGCATTCGGTGAGGACATTCTTGGCAATCGAGTTGCTTACCTCGGCGTAGTGCGAGAACGACATGGTTGAAGTGGCACGGCCTGAAGTGATGGTACGGAGCGCGGTCACGTAGCCGAACATCTCGGCGAGAGGAGCTTTGGCCTTCACAACGCGGGCGCCGGAACGTGAGCTTTCCATGCCTTCAACCTGACCGCGACGCTTGTTAAGGTCGGAGATTACATCACCCATGCTCTCCTCGGGAGTCACTACTTCAATCTTCATGATAGGCTCCAGAAGTACGGGACCTGCCTTTTCCGATGCTTTCTTGAACGCCTGGATAGCGCAAAGCTCGAATGAAAGCTGGTCGGAGTCAACGGGGTGGAACGAACCGTCGATAACGGTCACCTTAAGCTGCTCTACCGGGTAGCCGGCGAGCACACCGTTCTTCATTGCGGTAGTGAAACCTTTCTGTATGGAAGGAATGAATTCCTTGGGGATATTACCGCCCTTCACCTCATCGACAAACTGCAGGTTGCCTTCGAAACCTTCGTCAACAGGCTCGACGCGTACGATGATATCGGCGAATTTACCGCGACCACCGGTCTGCTTCTTGAATACCTCGCGGAGTTCAACGGGCTTCGTGATAGCCTCCTTATAGGTAACCTGCGGACGACCCTGGTTACATTCTACCTTGAACTCGCGGCGGAGACGGTCGATAATGATGTCGAGGTGAAGCTCACCCATACCGGAGATGACGGTCTGGCCGGTCTCCTCGTTGGTCTGCACGCGGAATGTCGGGTCTTCCTCAGCAAGTTTCTGAAGACCGACACCGAGCTTGTCGAGGTCCTTCTGAGTCTTGGGCTCAACAGCGATACCGATAACGGGATCGGGGAAGTCCATAGCCTCGAGCACGATGGGAGCCTCTTCAGAGCAGAGGGTATCGCCGGTGCGGATATCCTTGAAACCTACGCCTGCGCCTATATCGCCGCAGCCGATCATTTCTTTTGCATTCTGCTTGTTGGAGTGCATCTGGAACAGACGCGAGATACGCTCTTTCTTGCCCGAACGCGAATTGAGCACGTAAGAACCAGCAATCATGTCGCCTGAATATACGCGGAAGAAGCAGAGACGGCCTACATACGGGTCGGTTGCAATCTTGAACGCGAGAGCACACATGGGGGCGTCAGAAGACGGTTCGCGGGTCTCTTTCTGGTCGGGGTCGCCGACAGCATGGCCTTCTACAGCACCTGCGTCAAGCGGGCTGGGGAGGTAAGCGCAGACTGCGTCGAGCAGGCACTGCACACCTTTGTTCTTGAACGACGAGCCGCAAATCATCGGCACGAGGTCCATAGCAAGTGTAGCCTTGCGGAGAGCGCGCTTGATTTCCTCGACTGTGATGGTAGAGGGGTCATCGAAATATTTAGCCATGAGGTCATCGTCATATTCGGCGATTTTCTCAAGCATCTTGTCGCGGTATTCCTCAGCCTCGGCAACGAGATTTGCGGGAATTTCCTCAACAGAGTAGTCGGCACCCATAGTTTCGTCGTGCCAGAAGATGGCTTTCATCTGGATAAGGTCGACAACACCTTTGAATGTCTCCTCAGCACCGATAGGTATCTGAATGGGACAGGGATTCGCACCGAGCACATCCTTGAGCTGGCGTACCACTTCAAAGAAGTTGGCACCCGAGCGGTCCATCTTGTTGACGTAACCTATACGGGGTACGTTGTATTTATCAGCCTGGCGCCATACTGTCTCCGACTGGGGCTCAACGCCGCCTACGGCACAGAATGTAGCGACAGCGCCGTCAAGGATACGGAGCGAACGCTCTACCTCGACAGTGAAGTCAACGTGTCCCGGAGTGTCAATAAGGTTGATCTTGAATTTCTCGTCGTTGTACTTCCAGAATGTGGTGGTAGCGGCCGAAGTAATTGTAATACCGCGCTCCTGCTCCTGCTCCATCCAGTCCATGGTTGCGGCACCGTCATGCACCTCGCCGATTTTGTGGGTGAGGCCGGTGTAGAAAAGGATACGCTCGGAAGTAGTGGTCTTACCGGCATCAATGTGAGCCATGATACCGATATTGCGCGTATATTTAAGTTGTTCGTCTGATTTTGCCATTGTTTGAAATAAATTAAGAGTTCAATGAAAAAATTAGAAGCGGAAGTGAGCGAAAGCACGGTTGGCCTCGGCCATCTTGTGCATGTCTTCCTTACGCTTGAATGCGCCTCCCTGCTCGTTGAAAGCGTCGACGATTTCAGCGGCGAGCTTGTCGGCCATCGTCTTGCCGCCACGTTTGCGGGCATAGAGGATTAAGTTTTTCATTGAAATAGACTCTTTACGGTCGGGGCGGATTTCGGTAGGCACCTGGAAAGTGGCACCGCCCACACGGCGTGATTTCACCTCTACCTGAGGAGTGATGTTCTCGAGGGCTTTCTTCCATATTTCGAGAGCTGACTTTTCCTCATTGGGCAATTTTAACTTCACAGTCTCGAGAGCCGAGTAGAAAATAGTGTAAGAAGTGTTCTTTTTCCCGTCGTACATCAAGTGGTTCACGAATTTCGACACTTTAACGTCATTGAACACGGGATCGGGCAACACGACCCTTTTCTTAGGTTTAGCTTTTCTCATTTTGTTTTAATCTTTGTTTTTGTTGCTTGGCTGGTGTCTTCTTCAGCGGCATCCTCTGATGCTTGGCTTACTCAACCGTTGGCAGCTTCAACTTCAAAAACGAGGTTTAAAAAACTTTTTGTTTTAAAAAATCTCGGGTGCTATAAGTGGCTTCACCACTTCTCGCTAAGAGAAACGATTACTTCTTGGCAGCACCGGCTTTGGGACGCTTCGCTCCGTATTTCGAACGACGCTGAGTGCGGTCTTTCACGCCTGATGTATCGAGCGTACCGCGTACGATGTGATAACGCACACCGGGGAGGTCTTTCACACGACCGCCGCGAACCAACACGATTGAGTGCTCCTGGAGGTTGTGGCCTTCACCGGGGATATAAGAGTTGACTTCCTTACCGTTGGTGAGGCGGACACGAGCCACCTTGCGCATTGCCGAGTTAGGCTTTTTGGGGGTTGTGGTGTAGACACGCACGCAGACGCCGCGACGCTGGGGGCATGAGTCGAGCGCGGGGCTCTTGCTCTTGTCTTCCAACGAAACACGTCCTTTTCTTACTAATTGCTGAATAGTAGGCATCTTAGTTCTTTTAGTTTACAGTTTTCGTTAATTATTCTTGTTCGTTTAAAAATTCAATTCTACATTCACGCATATAGCGCACAACAATCAGCCTGACTATCAAATAGTTGACTTCATGTCGACGCATACGCACCCGAATGACGGCACAAAATTACAACTTAATTTTCTAATTACCAAATATTTTAGCAATCAATTTCGCATGAAAAATCCGCGCAGCTTCATTGCAGGTTCATACGCTGCTTCATGCGCTTGCGTCCAATCACGCAGATGCAGCATTCCCACTTCAGCCTTTAAAATTTGTAATAGATGTGCGAATCCTTCAACTTAATCGTTCTTTTTTTGATTTTTTTTAATATTTTTTAGTCCCAAAATTATTTTATTAAGAAATTTTATTATCTTTGCTGTCGAATCTCATGTGCGCCAAAGAGTTGGCCCGGAGATACGTTTTTTTTGTTAAAAAGGTGTTATTGAAATCTTCTTCGTAATTCAAATCTCGCAAATTTGACTGGCAGTGAAGTTGATTGGCAATAGCACCCTCATTGATGACGTATATATTCCATCGTTACCGATGGGCTATATATCTACTCGGTGTGGGGCTATTATCCATCCACTGCAAAGGCAATGCGAGAGCCTGAATTACGGACTGGACTAAATACATTCCTCACACCCTTTTTATTTCTAATTCTTTAAAGTCCCGAAGGAGGATGAGGGACACCCCCAATCATTATGAATGCCACATCTGCTCTGACTTCAACAGGAAATGTACTCGGCAATTTATTGTTTTTTATTTTCGGCGGGTTCTTCATCTCACTGTCGTACATCTTCGGCGGCCTGCTACTGTGTCTCACCATTATCGGTATCCCGTTCGGTTATCAATGCATCAAACTCGGCATCGCGATGCTCGCCCCCTTCGGACTCAGGTTCGAATCATCAGGCAAGTCAATGGCCGGGAGCATCGTAGCCGCAATCTTCAACGTAATCTGGGCGCTTACTTTCGGTATCGTCCTTGCACTGGAGCACTGCCTTTGCGGCATATTCCTTGCAATCACCATCATCGGGCTTCCCCTCGCAACCCAGCACTTCAAATTCATCACGCTCGCATTCGCACCATTCGGAAAAACACTGACAAGAAACTGATACGCGACACATTATAATGTCTCGAATCTCCGGAAATGACATCTTAATAGTTATTAAAAACTGTCATAACACACAATCAGTCGGCGCTACCCATTCGCACAATGCAAAATCCCGACGCATTCCCGAATGGGTAAGCCACCGGCAGATAGATGCTCGCCTGATTACTCAACTTAATAAAACTGTAAAAATGAGACACATGAGAATTTATACATTCTTCTTGCTCCTTGCCACATTTCTCTCATCCTACGCCTACGACTTCAAGCAGGGCAATCTCTACTACAAGATTCTCTCGGAAGAGGAGCTTACGGTGGCAACTGCCGAAAACAATGACATACGCAATCCCACCTACTCAGGCGACATTGAGATTCCCTCTCATGTGACCTATAACGGCAAGACCTATACAGTCACCGAGATAGGCGGTTTTGCCAATTCCCCGAAAGTGACATCTGTCACCATCCCGGAAACAGCCGTCAAAATCACCCATTTCTACGGCGGCTCCTCCGGCTCGCAAGGCAGCGGCTGGATTGTCAAATCCATCTCGGGTCCCGGAGGTAACGGCGGACAGACCAGCGACGGCGAGTCGTCGCTCAAGGAGATACGCTTCAACGCTGTCAACTGCACCTCGTGCGGCTTCTTTTCAATGGGTATTCCGGGCATGAGCCAGGTCACATCATGGTCTTACCCGTTTCCTCCTTCAGTCGAGCGCATCATAATAGGCCCCAAAGTGACCTGCCTGCCTGATTATGCCTTTTACCTATGCACAAAAGTAAAATCCCTCACCATACCCGCAAGCATCACTAAAATAGGCAAAAACATCATAAAAACCGAATCGACCGAGCCTGCCTGTCAGCTATCCGAACTCTATGTCGAAGCCACCGACTTCACCAACAAGTGGGTTCTCAACGACCCCTCCATAGTCCGCTGGGAAACTACCACGTTCACTTCCGGCCTGGCCTCATTCATCAACCCCGACGCAATCACATATACCTCTTACGACCTCACCGTACCCGAAGGTTTTACCACTATAAAGAAAGGGACATTCAAAAATGACGCAAAATTGAATTCCATAATATTCCCTTCTACTATAACCGAAATAGGAGACTCCACTTTTTACAACTGCGGCGTAGTAGCCGTAACATTCGCCGGACAAAGCCAATTGAAAACAATCGGCACTCTGGCCTTTAAAGATTGCTACAAACTTTCGTCTATTGAAATCCCCAATTCAATAACTGAGATAGGAGAATATGCTTTTTACAACTCCGCGATTGAATCCTTGACATTCGCCGAGCCGAGCCAACTGAAGACAATCGGCAAAAGCGTTTTCTATGACTGCGCCAATCTAACGTCAGTGACACTTCCCAACTCATTGGCAGAAATAGGACCCAGTGCTTTTTCCTCTTGTAAATCGTTGGAAACAATCCAATTTCCAAAAAATATCAAAGGAATTGATAATTTCGCTTTTTCAGGATGCAACTTCAAGAACATCAACATTCCCCCTTCCTGTGAATATTTAGGATACGGAGCGTTTTATAACAACAAGAACTTGCAGGAGATGATAATATCAGACGGGGAAAAACCCTTGTCAATGATTCCGCAGATTGGAGATGAATATTATTCGTTCGATATCGGCACTCCGAAATATGTCTATATCGGTCGCAAAATCAAACAAGAAGAAGTAGAGGGCAAAAAGCTCTCTCACACAGCTTTCCTTTATACTCAAACTATCGAAATCGGCGAAGGCATAACAGAAATAGAGAACGGGGCTTTTCAATTCTCCTATTCCTTACAGACAGTTATACTCCCGGAAAGTCTGATTACGATTGGAGAAGATGCATTTTATTATTGCAACCGCCTTACATACGTCACCCTGCCCCTCTCACTTCAGGAGATAGGCGCGAACGCATTTTATCAAAGCGGATTATTGAATATATCTATTCCCGCGTCAGTAAACCGGATCGGGGAGAGAGCGTTTTCCGGTTTAATTAATATCGTAATTGAAACCGGAAATAATCCGTTATACTTGGGTGGAAGTATAGATGCGGAGAATATTTATGTAGGACGTAATCTAGAAGGATATGCACCAAAAGATGAGGAAAGCGGAGGATGGAGGTCGATATATTGTGACAATCTGGAAATAGGCAACCGGATCGATCAGCTTCCCAATAGCGCTTTCTACTATAATTATCGGCTCAAGAGTGTCAAATTACCTGATACGATTTTATCAATAGGCGAATATGCATTTGGACGTTGCGAAAATCTGACATCAATAAATATTCCCAAGCGGCTACGGACACTGGGAGCCTATGCATTCATCGATTGCCCAAGCATAGAGTCACTTACATTACCGGAAACACTGACAAAGATTGAACGGTCTACATTCTACAATTGTACTTCCCTGAAATCAATATCAATTCCATGCTGGGTCAACGAAATAGACCAGCAGGCATTCTACGGGTGTAGCGGTTTAAATTCTCTTGAAATAGGTTTTTCAGTTGAAAAAATTGCGGCCAAAGCATTTACCGGATGTCCGAACCTTACTGAAATCAGTGTAAACAGAGCGATGCCCCCAAATGCGCCACTGTATTATCTGGACTTTGAGTGCACCCAAACCGGATATCTGCTTTTTGATGAGGAGGTATATGGCAAAGCCTCTCTATCAGTGCCTGACGGATGTATTGATGGCTACAAGGCTACCGCGCCATGGAATAAGTTCTTCAATATCCGGGAGGCGGGAATCGATGATGTAATCGTCGACAGCGAAAGCGAAGTAATCGCACGTGAATATTACAGCATCGACGGCCGGATGCTCGGCGACAGACTGCCCTCCGTCCCGGGACATTACATCGAATGCCTGCGCCATGCCGACGGCAAGGTAGTCACCAACAAAATCGCAGTCCGATAAAATTATGCTGCCGATCCTCTTACAAATTCACCTTGACCGGAGATGTTGGCTGCCAAAGCTATGAAATCAATAAGACTCCAAAAAAAAATCTGTTTATCAGACAATTGAAAACTAAAAAAATTTAAATCAAAATGTTATGAGAAAGATTCTATTTATCGCAATCTGTGCGACCTTTGTGTTAGGGACAATGTCATGCAAAAAAGGATTTGACAGAGAACGTGCTGAAGAGATTGTCCAAAATTATCAGACGAAACTTAACGGACAATCTACAAGTGAAAAGAAAGAAGCATTGGATTTATTGACGATAATGTATAATGACATTGCCGATAAATTGGAAACAATCGTTGAAAATACCAAGAAAAGCGGCGATGATACAGAATTAGCCAAATTCATATATGAAATTGGCAACGGCAAAGACTATTCAATCATGTATGAACTGGAAAATGTCAGCTATAACATAACTTCCGACAGAGAAGACAACAACAAGGCCATAGAACGTGTGCTTAAGGCCCTCGAAATGGCTGCGGACTACATTCCCGAGGAAGAATGCGTGGAGGACAATATGTTTGTCAATAATTACAGCGACGAGGATGCGTTCAAAGGAGTTGTAAAACATTTTGTCGGAATTTATGCCTGCCATGCAAAATAGTTTGATTTGAAAATAAAATAGCTTAACAAATAAAAAACAACTATTATGAAAAAGAAATTCATGCTTTGCACTGCCGCTGCTCTTGTGATTAGCGCTATATCGCTCACCTCATGCAGCAAAACGCCCGTCGAAAAAATTGTCGGATTATATAAAGACGGTATAGAAAAAATGAATGATGCAAAATCCGAGGACGAAATCAAGAAAATCAACAACGACACCAAACATTCGGTCGCAAAGATAGAGGAAGGGAATAAAGATTACAACATGACAGACGAAGAAAAACAACTTATCGACAGTCTTTTCGATGCATATAGAGACGCACGTCAGGCCGCCCGCGACAGAGTAGAGTGAATCGGTCAGGAATGGTCCTTAACCGTTTAAATCAAACTTCTATTTATCAGATAATTCAAACTTAAAAATTATAATTACTATGGCAAAAACCAATAAACGCCCTTGGTTTGGCAAACGATGGACAAAAGCGGCAATAAACTGGATCGACTTCATGATATTTGCCCGTAAACAAGATGACACCCCATTTATTACTATATCCTCAATTTTCTGCATCAATGTAACGATAGGAATTGTTGCAGCAGCTATTATCGTGATTGGTTCTTTATTCGGAGACCAGGATACGCTTCAGAAATATACGATGATAGCAGCAGGAGCATGCACTCTCGGCTACACGGTATGGTTCCTGTGGAATACGCTGAATTATTTCCAGAGTACATGGTCAAAAATCGGCAGGTCGGCCTATGTACTAATAATTAACTTATTGGCATGCTATTTAGGTTTAGTCATCGGTGTATGGATAACTTTCGGACTCATTGTGATACTTGTACTTTGGGGTATACTGGAGGTGATGAGCGAAGATGCCAAACCCAAAAGGGAAGAACGCAGAGACAGCTTTACAGAATTACAATTAACTGAAATCATAGACGATCGTGGCAACCGTATTTATAAAGACGGATATGGCATTGAATACGAGCAAGTAGGACCGGATGAATATGCAAAAAAGTATTAGTGAATAGATATTTGAAACCAATAAAAAACAATTATAACATGAAAAAAGTAATGTATGCAGCCGTAGCCATGCTGCTTATGGCCGGCGCCGTTTCATGCAAAAAGAGCGGTGAAGAAACAAAATCCACTGACAATCAGACCGAAACGACGGCTTCGGAAACATCAAATGGCGCAAGCAATCTGAGCACGAATCCTGACGAAAGCGACACCATGGGTGACGCTTCCGTGGTAGATACCCTATTGGATTTTCTGACAGAGTATGGAAACCAAATAAAACAGGTAAAAAACAGGGCTGAATTAGAACAACTTATGAAAACGGAAAGCCCGAAATTCACATCCGAGCAAATAGCATATACACTTACGGCTGAGGATAAAACCCGTATAGAAAAAGCCTACGATGAATTATATGATATTCTCATTCCGGTTGCCGTAAAATATAAAGTCATAGACCGCAATACAGCAGAAAACGTGCGTAAAGAACTGAAAAAGAATATACAAGAAGCCCGAAACATCAAAAGCGTATGCTAATTGCGCTAAATTGACTTGAGTTATTATTTAATTGGACATAATAATATTCAGATATAAGCGACATTAATGTAAGCGGAGTTGCAAAACTGATTTTGGCGGCTGGATGATGTAGGGCTGCTCCGGGGAGCAGCCGGTAGCAAAAGTTGATTATCGGCTGTCCGGCGGCTGTACCGGGGTACAGCCCTACAAGAAGGCGTGTCATATTTTCCGATATATAATAAGTTTTGCAACACCGTCTTACGATATGTGTGTCAGTAGTTTGCCTCTTTGTTTTTACTCCTACTTTGCTTTTTGATAAAAAATGATATTTATGCGTAAATTTTTACTTTTATTCATTTTACTTGCCTCCTCTTTGGGGGCAAATGCGCTATATTACAATAATCTGTGGTATTCAACTTCGGGTGACGAATGCACGTTGATGGGATACGATCCCGATTATATTGTGCCAAGCAGTGTAAATCTTATTATTCCGGAATATGCCTACAACGAAGCGGGGAACGAATACAAAGTCACCGCAATAGCATCCAGTGCTTTCAAAGGACACGCCGAGATAGAGAATTTGTATGTCCCGGCCACAGTCGAAGTCATAGGGGCTGAGGCATTCAGTTCCTGTATAAGTCTAAAAGAATGCATATTAGCTCTGACAACTAAGGAAATAGGCAACAAGGCATTTTTCGGCTGTATCAGCCTCGTTGCACTTTCCACAAATGCCGAGCAAATAGGTACCGAGGCTTTCGCGGGGTGCATCGCATTGAGTGCGGCCTATCTTGGCGCCCCGATGAAATATATAGAGCCGGGGGCGTTCATGGGGTGCACGGCGCTGACCAATATCGACATCCCCCACACAGTGGAACGCATCGGCGGTTTACCGGGATATGTGACTCATATAGGTGCATTTGAGGATTGCCTGTCGCTTATGGCGGTGACATTTTCATATAATCTTTCGGATAAAAAGCCTTGCCTGAGAAGGATTGACAATAACACGTTCAAGAACTGTATCAACCTGCAACGTCTCGATTTTCCGTACGGAGTGACCAATATAGGCTCTGATGCATTTCTACGCTGCACATCACTCAAGCATCTGGAATGGGGAGGTCCTCAGGAGATTTCTGTCGGACGGATTGATTTTACGGGTGTGCCGTTGAGCCGTATCGTATATCACGGCAATGTGCGATTGAGCGATGCAAGTGATTTCCAGAAACTGGAATTTCTCAAAGAGGTGCGCTATGACACATATGCCACGGAAGTGCAAAGCGGAATATACAAAAACCTCTCGACCCTCAAGGAGGTACATCTTGACAACGTCACCAAAATCAATTCATCCGCATTCATGAATTGCACGGGATTGCGGGAACTGGCCCTCTCGCCCGAGCTGGAGGAAATCGGCAATTACGCTTTCGCCAACTGCATTTCATTGGATAATATTCAGACTCCGGCCAATGTCACCCGCATAGGGGAATACTCATTTTACGGATGCCGGAATTTACAGAAAATCACACTTAACGAAAACCTTCAACGAATATATGCATGCGCGTTCAAGGCATGTCATGCTCTAAAAGAGATAACCATACCTATGTCGGTCAATTATTTTACCGGAACGGCATTGGACAGCTGCACCAATCTGACGTCAATTACTATAGGAGGGCCTGAAACCCTGAGTACAAGCCGTATAGCCCAGCAATCGCCTGTAGAATGTCTTACGCTACGTGGCAATATTACAGGCTCTCAATTCAAGCATTTCAAAACTTTGAAAAAAGTCATATTTTCCGGTTACTGCGATGAAATAGAGTCATACGACTTTTATGGCTGTCAAGAATTGACCGATGTAGATTTCAGCAATATTAAATCTATCGGGTGGTATGCATTTCAGAATTGCACAAATTTAACTTCTGTAGATATATCTAACGTTGAGGAAATAGGGATTTACGCATTCCATAACTGCACAAACCTTGCGAGTGTAAAATTCGGTGATAAGATAACAAAAATTCCTGATTGTCTGAGTAAATCGGGAATCACCACCCTGAATATCCCCGACAATGTCACGTCATTCACGACACCAGACAATTGTGAAAACCTTGCGACTGTCACTATCGGTGACGGGGTGACGCAATGTAGCGGTGTTTTTTACGGTTGCACTTCATTGCAAAGCGTACGTTTTGGAAAGAATACTACGGCGGTGTACCTACAGCCCAAAAGCATAAGAAAGATTATTTCCGCCAATCCTGTCCCGCCGAAAGCAAGTAATTTTCAGAAAGAGGTTTATGAACTCGGCGAACTTATCGTCCCGATCGGCGCCGCCGACGCATATCGGAATGCCCAATACTGGAAGAATTTCTACAAAATTACCGAGGTTGACATGGCAGGAGTAGACGACATATTGGCCGACACTGATGCCCCGGAGATAGAAATCGGCGACGGCCATCTCGACATACAATCACCCTACCCCACTTCTATATATTCCATCGACGGCAAACTTGTGGAAATGCTGCAAGCGGGAATGCACCGCATCGACCTCAGCCGCGGCATGTACATCATAGTGACAGGCAATACAACCCGAAAAATATGTCTGTGAACAGATTTAGAGCATATAACTCTCATATAACCAATTAAAATCAAAAACATTATGAAAAAGTTAATTACAATGTTGTTCTCATTGGCAGTAATTGCGTCTATGACAGTATTCACATCGTGCGGCGGTAGCTCCAAAGTACCGACAAGCGCAGAAATCAGCAGTATCTTACAGAAAAGTTACTCCGACTTGACGGAAAAAGATGGCGATATGCTTGTCAACTATTTCGTCGCATACGTCGACGAAGCCACGCCTTTGGCAAAGGAACTGAATAAAGCTATTGAAAGCCAGGACAAAGATAAGATAACTGAATTGAGACAAAAAATCGATGAGCTGCAAGATGGGAAATACAAAAACGTGCGGACTGTCATCAACAGACTCATGCACAGCATCCCGGAAAAAGTAGGGAAATCCAATCTTTCCAAGTTCGGAAAGACTTACAATAACGCTGTCAAAGAAGGGCTTGACATTTTCCCGTTGTTCTAAGTTAACCATAAAACAATTGGAGAAGCATCGCGACTATACGGCTTCTCCATTGTTTTATCCGTCTGTCATATTTGCCCTCCATGATTATAAAAACATAATTTCTGACATTTTTAACCGTGCCGATACCGCATCACCCATGCTGTGATTTGAACATTTATGAACGCCGATTTGCATTAAACGCCCAAAATACATATCTTTGCCAATGACAAATACCAACCACGTAACAATTCTCAATTTAATCATTTCATGAAAAAGAAACTTATCTCAGCTCTCTTATTTGCAATGGCAATCGTATCACTCCCTTCATGCGGAGGCAGCAGCCCGGTTGATGCGGTAGTCAAGATGTATCAGGAGGCTACAGAACAGGCAAAAAAAGCTACTTCAAGCAGCGAAGCGACGGCCATCGAAGACAAATTATACGACGACGTCGAGAAGTATTGCAAAGAGCACGGCATCAATGATGATTACGAACCCGACGGAAAAGAATTAGAGAAATTATACAAGGCTGAAAAAGAATTCTACGAAGCAATTGACGCACTTAAATAACATCGTGACGATACTACCAACAACGTAACAATTCTAAATTTAATTACTTCATGAAAAAGAAACTTATGCTTTGCGCTGCCGCTGTTTTCGCTGCCGCCACAATCTCTTTATCATCTTGCGGAGGTAATCCGGTCGACAAGGCCGTCAGCTTGTTCAAAGAGGCTACGGAGCAGGTAAAAAACGCCAAATCGTATGACGAACTTCAGGATATTGAAGGAGATCTTGAAGCCAAACTCGAAAAACTTGAGGATAGCAACAAAGACTTCGAACCTACCGATGCACAGAAAGATGCGGTAAAAGACGCACAAAAAGCCTACAACAAAGCAAAAAGAGAGGCCAAAAAGAATCTGTAACCAACAACTTACTGCATAATTGTCAGTAATATACTGATGTTCCCCGGCTATTTGCACTGAGGGAAACGATATAAAACCGGGAGGAACAACGTCATCACAGTTCCTCCCGGTTTTATATCGTTTTATAAGACTCAAGCCGAATTTACAGTGCAACCGCAGTTGCCATTTAATGCTGCTGTGAGGGTATCGCAAAACTGCAAAATTCCGGCTGACAAGGTAGGGACGCACGGCAATGCTTTAACTTAATGAGCATAGTGTGGGGCGAGGGCGTCCCGCCCTCGTGGTATTATTCTTATATACTGAAAGTTACCACGGGGGCGAGACGCCCCCGCTATTAGTTTTG
>ENA-OUQW01002691-OUQW01002691.1-human-gut-metagenome-genome-assembly--contig:-NODE-2691-length-14246-cov-4.790078_pt1 | contig 14246 bp, 8 predicted proteins | sample MGYA00248464_ERZ548849 | MGnify/ENA primary metagenome ERZ548849 (study PRJEB26491, sample SAMN04978193) | human gut metagenome | host: Homo sapiens | study: EMG produced TPA metagenomics assembly of... | reverse complement strand
TCAATTTTTGCCCTATATATAATTGTTACATCCTCTTTATTGCTTAGGTATTTTATAGAAACAATTCACATTATTTATTACGGAGATGCTCCAATTATTTATTTGCTACTTTTCTTTTTAGTAGTGGGTGTTATTGCCAATATGCAAGGAATAAAAAGTATTGCTAGAACTAATGTTATTTTATGTGTAATTATGGTAATAAGCTTATTAACCGCTTTTGCAGCCGTAGTTCCCAATATGACAATTCAGCGTATTTTTCCAATTTTAGGTCATGGGGTTTCTAATACTTTTTTCACTGGTATTTCAAATATTTTTATATTTAATGGTTTTTCTATTTTATTTTTAGTACCACCACTACTCGAAAACAAAAAAGATTTTAAAAAATCGACCTTAATTGCAACATTAATCTCCATTTTTATTGTAATACTTGCAACTGCTAGTATGCTTTTAGCTTTTTCTTTTAGCACAGACATAGACCGTATTTCGCCACTTTATTCACTATTATCAAATAACGAATTTGGTAAATACTTTCAACACCCTGAATCTTTATTTATATTTACTTGGATTTTATCATTTATGAGTTACTTTAACATTGGATTAATGACTTCATCATTAGTCTGCCAAAAAGTTACTAATGTAAAAAACTCAACACCTTTTATAATTCCTATTTGTATAATTAGTTTGATAATTGCACTTATTCCAAACAGTATTATGCAAACACTTGCAATAAATGATTTTATATCTAAATATATTGGAACACCATTAACTTTTATAGTATTTCCAATTATTCTTATGATTGCTAATTTAAAATTAAAGAAAGGAACCAATACCAATGAGAATTTGGATTAATATAAAAAAAGTTTTAATTATTTTTCTATCATTATTTATTGTATTTTTCTCATTATCTGCACCATATAGCACACGTAATATAGATAAATTAGCCTACGTTCTTGCTTTAGGTCTTGATATAGGAAATTCTAATACATTAAAACTATCTGTTCAGCTTGCCAAACCATCTAATGGTTCAAATGGTTCATCTGGCACAGCATATGAAAAAATTGTAAATAGCGTAGAATGTGCGTCTATAGAAACTGGAATAAGTCTTTTAAACAGCTATATAAGTAGGCGTTTAGATTTATCTCATTGTAAAGCCATTGTAATATCAGAAAAACTCGCTCAGAAAGGAGTTTCTGAGTATATGTATACATTATTAAGTAGCCCACGAACCAGCCCTCATGCCAATATAATAATAAGTAAAATACCCTCTGAAGATTTTTTAAATATAGCATCACCAGAGCTTGAAGATTTACCATCAAGATTTTACGAAATTACTCTTGCTTCAAATGAATATACATCTTATACGCAAAACGTAACACTTATAAATTTCTTTTCTGACTGTGTAGATTCCTTTAAGAATCCAGTTGCTACTCTTGGCTCTTCATCAAGTTTACCTATATCGCCAGCAGATAACATTGAAAATATCGGGCTTGCAGTTTTTAAAAACGATATATTGGTTGGAGAATTAAATGCCGAAGAATCAATTCTGCATATGATGGTTTCTAATAAATTAAAATCTTGTACAATTAGCATACCTAATCCTATTGGAGATTCTGAAAGCATTAATTTAAGCATAAAACTTGCTCATAATACAAAAAACAGCGTTTCTTTGGTAAATGGCACTCCATTTATTTCATCTGTTGTAAAAATTAATGCAAAAATAGAATCTGCCACTCAAAAATCATCCTACGGGAATTCCAGCTACTATTCGAAGGAAAACATACAGCTTATAGAAGAATCTTGTAATCAATATTTAAAAAAAGCTTTAAATGATTACTTATATAAAACTGCTAAAGAATATAATTGCGATATAGATGGATTTGGAAAATACGCTGTAAAATATTTTCCAACAATAAAAGACTGGCAAGATTATAATTGGCTAGATAATTTTCAAAATAGTACATTCAATGTAAGCGTAGAAACAACTATAAAATCTGGGAATACTTTTTTATAATCATAAAATGCATCTCTATTTAACTGTTAGAGATGCATTATTTTTTAGTCTTCAAATATTTTTTCAAATTCTTCTTCTGATATTACTTCTTTTTCAATTAACACTGCTGCTAGTTCATGTAGTTTATCTATATGTTCTATTAGTATTGCTTGAGCCTTTGCATATGCTTCATCTATTAGACGTTTTACTTCTTTTCCTATTTCGTTTTCTATTGTTTCACCAAATATTTGCATTTGATATGGTTCTTTTTCTAGGTTTATACTAAGTGGCCCTATTTTATCACTCATTCCATATATTGTTACCATTTTCTTTGCTATGTCTGTCGCTACTTCGAAGTCATTACTTGCGCCTGTTGATACATCATTTAGTATTAATTTTTCTGATGCTCTTCCTCCAAGAAGTGCTATTAATTTTTCTAGCATCTCTGTTTTAGATACATAATACTTATCTTCATTTGTCTTATACATTGTGTATCCACCCGCAACTCCTCGCGGAATTATAGATACTTCTTTTATATCTTTTTGAGTCTCTAAGAACCTGCTTACTATTGCATGTCCTGCTTCGTGGTATGCTGTTAGTCTTTTATCTTTGTCAGACATTATTCTGCTATGTTTTTCAACGCCAACAGTAACCTTCTTTAAAGCATCATCTATATCTTTATTTGTTATTGCCTTTTCTTTATTTATTGTTGCAATTATTGCTGCTTCATTTAATATATTTTCTAGCTCAGCACCAGTAAATCCAGCCGTATCACCAGCTATATTTTTTAAATCTACATCATCAGCTAACTTTTTATCTTTAGCATGAATTTTTAATATTGCTTCTCTTCCTTTCATATCTGGAAGACCTATAGTTATTTGTCTGTCAAATCTTCCTGGTCTTAGCAATGCTTGATCTAGCATGTCTGGCCTATTTGTTGCTGCTAATAATATTACAGTATGTTCAGAATCAAATCCGTCCATTTCAACCAATAATTGATTTAGTGTTTGATTATTATCATTATCAGCTGCTGTGCTTCCATCAGACCTCTTTGAACCTATAGCATCAATCTCATCTATAAATATTATTGCTGGGGCCATTTTCTTAGCTTTATCAAATAGTTTTCTAACCCTTGATGCTCCAAGACCTGCAAACATTTCTGTGAATTCAGAACCACTCATAGAAATAAATGGAACATCTGCCTCTCCAGCTATTGCTTTTGCTATAAGAGTTTTACCCGTTCCTGGTTGTCCACACAGTAGAACTCCCTTTGGAATTTTTGCTCCCATTTTATAGAATTCGTCTGGATTTTTTAAGAAATTTACAATTTCTATCATTTCTTGCTTTTCTTCATCAAGCCCCGCAACATCATCAAATGTTGTTTTTACATTATCTTCATCTGCTTCATATACTTTTCCTTTATCTCCAAGACCTTGCATTTGTATTAATAATACAAATAATACTAGCATTAAAATTGTTGGCAATATTGAAAATGCCTTATCTGCAATAGATAAAAATACACTTGGCTTTTCTTGTATTAATGTTATTTCATTTCCATCTTGTACCTTTTCTTGAACTAATTCAATAAAAGCTTGTGTGCTTGGGACTATAGCTGTTTTAGGCTCTTCTTGTTCTTTTAAGTTTACTTTTATTGTAGTGCTCCCAACAGTCATTTTTATTTTTTCTACGTTGCCATCATTTATTTGCTTTATTAAATCTGTGTATGAAATTTGGTCTTTTGGAATAACGTCCTCATCTTTTTTCTCTTTTATCACTGTGTATATAACAGTTCCAAATATAACCAATGACAGCGCTACTATTATTATCAATAGCAATACTTTCTTATTCCTATCTTTATCTTTTTTATTATTTCTGTTTTTTGTGTTTTCTTTATTTTTATTGTCTTTCAATTTTATAACCTCCAAACCAATTCTTATACATTGCTTCCTTCTGGTTTATCTCCAATTTCTGGATTTTCTTGTTCTTCTTGCTTTTTCTCTTTTTCTTTTTGTCTTTCTCTTTCACGTTTGTTTTTAGCCTCAGCTTTTTCGTCTTCCTTTTCCTGCTCTTTTTGTTTTATTTTTTCTTTTACTTGTTCCTGAACACTTTTTATTTTTTCAACTTCTGCTTGTCTTTTCATATAATCAGTTTTAATCATTAAAATTGCTGTCACTATATAAATATATGAAATTGCAGTATACATAAATTGGAAGTATTTTACCGTCCAACCAGTAAATCCATTTATTATAATATAAACCATATTTAATATTATTGATAAAGTAAGGGCATGTACACTCATGCTAAATGAAGCACTGTATTTAATTTTCATTCTGAATATTCTTGCTATTAAGTAAGCTAAGAAACCTAAAACTAATGCATCTACCAATATGCTTGCAAGATATACAACAAACATATATATAAACATTGTTACAAATACAGATGTATATATTTGTAATGAATTATTATTTACATAGTCAATTATTTTCTGCTTGTCTAATGATGTTATATTATATTTATTAAAGAAATCAGTATATGATGTTTCAGAGATAGCTGAAAGCATTTCATTTTTTAATAGCATTTTATCTTTTAATAAAACTAATCCATTATTTTGATTTTTTATTTGGTTTTTATACTCTTCAATTTTTTCATCTGATAAATTTTCTGTATCTACAATTATTTTTCCAGTTATGTATTTATCACTAGCAACCTCAAATTTTTCATTATTATTTACTGTTAAAATACCATCTGCATATGATAAATCTGTGACTTTTTCGTCAAAATAATTTACAGCTTCTTTAACAGAATTGGAGAATTTATATACTGTCATACATGTTATTATTATAGTAAAAATTGCGACCAATTTTATTAAATATCCAGATGTTTTTCCTACACCTTCGAGTCCAAAGTCTTCATATTTATCGAAGTCTTTAATACTTTTCAGTACATCTTTAAAAAATCCATTCCCTTTTGCTTTCTTGTTTTCATTTTTTTCTATGTTTGACATTTCTAAATTCTCCTTTGCAATTTATCCTTAATTTTCCTTTTTTACTATTATTCCATCTTTAGTATCTTTTATGCTGTACCCTAGACTAATTATCCTATCTCTTATTTCATCAGATTTTGCCCAGTTTTTTTCTGCTCTTGCTTGTTTCCTTTCTTCAACTAATGCTTTTATTTTTTCTGGTAATTCTTCGCTCTCTTCATGTTTGAATTCTAGTAAATATTTTTCAGCATTTTTCATGTCCAGTCCAAGAACCTTATCAAATTTTAATAGCAAATCTGCAAATTTTATTGATTTTTTTGCATTTCTAGCAATTTCCCATACAACACTCATTGTGCCTGGCATATTCATGTCATCATTAATATATGCTAAAAATCTTTCTTCATATTCTTTTATAATATCTTCATCAACATCATCAACACCATTTGCATTTTTTATATAACTATCATATAGTCTTTCAAGAGCCTTTTGGGCTCCATATGCACCTTCGAATGTAAAATTTAATTTATTTCTATAATGAGCCGTAAAGCAGAATAATTTGAAAGCAAGTGGTGAAATGCCTTTTTCTTCTAACTGGGAAATTGTATAAGTATTTCCTAAGCTCTTTGACATTTTCCCACCATCTACTTGCAAATACTCGCAATGCATCCATACATGTGCCGGTATTTTTCCTGTTGCACCTTTAGATTGTGCAATTTCATTCTCATGATGTGTTGGAATATGATCAACTCCACCGGTATGAATGTCAAATTCTTCTCCTAAAAATCTTCTTCCCATAGTAGAGCACTCTAAATGCCAACCTGGGTATGATAATCCCCATGGACTTTCCCATTTCATTATATGATTTTCTGGTGCTTTAATCCATAAAGCAAAATCATATGGATTCTTTTTTTCTGGGTCAACGTCAACTCTTGCTCCAGCTATTTGGTCATCTAGTTTTCTATTTGATAATACTGGATATTTATCTAATTTTGATATATCAAAGTATATTCCCTTGCTAGTCTCATAAGCATATCCATTCTTTATTATCTCTTTAACATATTCTATCATTTGAGAGATATTCTCTGTTGCTTTTGTAATAATTTCTGGTTTGTCTATGTTAAGCTTTTCCATGTCTCTTAAAAATATTTCTGTATAAAAATTTGCAATCTCATATGGGTCTTTTTTTTCTTTTCTAGCTGCTTTTTCCATCTTATCTTCGCCTTCATCGGCATCAGATTCCAAATGTCCAACATCAGTTATGTTCATTACATGTTTTAGTTCATAACCATTATATTTTAGAACTCTTCTTAATGTATCCATAAATATGTAAGTTCTAAAATTTCCAATATGTGCATAGCTGTAGACCGTAGGTCCACAACTATACATTCTTACTCTATTTTCATCTATTGAATGAAATTCTTCTTTTTTTCTTGTTAAAGTATTATAAAAAGTTAATTTCATATTTACTCCTTTTCCGTCTACTAATTACTCTTTAACTTCGTTATTAGCAGCTGGTGCGTCGGGATCAACCACTACATCATTTACAACTTCATTATTTCCTTTTGGCGGAGTTGGCGTTTGTGTATCATCTTTCTTTTTCTTACTTACCGTAATTGTAATACTATCTCCTGCTGTTGCTGTCGTTCCTTCAGCCTTACTCTGTGCTAATACTGTTCCATCTGCTTTTTCAGATTCCTTAGTTTCAACAGTAACTGTTAATCCTAAATCTTTCAATGTTTTCAAAGCTTTTTCCTTAGTTTTTCCAACCACACTGGGAATTTTTATTTGTTTCTTAGTATGTACATCACAAGTTTCTGTTGGAATATCATATTGTCCATTATCACTTGTTTTCCATAAGTTTGTATCTTCCTTTTCTGGCTTCTTCGCATATGTTTTTTCTTCTGTCTCAGGACAGAATTCTGTTGCAATTTTTCCTGTTTCTTTACAAATTGTTAATTTTTCATGTCCCTCACAATATCCAGGAATAGTTCCTTTTACAAAGTATTCTGTATATGTATCTGTACATGCATCTGTTGCTACTTTTCCAGAAGCTTTACATATTTTAGCTGTTACTATATTGCTTGGTTTTTCAAATTTTGAACTTGGTAAGTCACTATGTACTTTTTTCATAACAGCCACCCAAAGTCTTGCAGCTCTGTTAGTACCATTTGCTTTTGCAGGATACAAATTTTCTGGTTGATCAAATCCATACCATGTAGCAGCTGTATAATAATTTGTAAATCCACAGAACCATCTGTCATAATTATTTGTTGTAGTTCCAGTTTTTCCTCCAACATCTTGACCAGATATTTTACAGTATGGAGCTGTTGGATCACTTCCAATTATAGGACCTGTTAAAATAGATTTTAATATGTAGGCATTACCTTCTGATAAAACTCTTCTTGTTTCTTGTGTAGGTTCCATAACAGTATTTCCATCTTTGTCTTCAACTCTTGTGTAGAATGTTGGAGTAATATATACTCCATCATTTGCTATTGCTGCATATGCCCCTGCCATTTCTAGAGGTGTAATACCATTCGTTGCTCCACCAAGTACCAATGATAAGTTTTCATCATTTTTTTCTGAATTTTCACTTGCAGTAACTAATGTTGATATTCCTAACTTTTTCAAAAATTCAATCGAATTACTTGGTCCAACTTCTGCCATAATCTTAACACTCATTGTATTTGCAGAAAATCCTATACCTTGTCTAACTGTTACTAAACTATATCCCCTATGTGGGTTTGGAGTATATCTACCAGAAAAAGTAGTTCTTGATTCATCATATACAGTAGCTGCTGTAATTATTCCAGACTCTAGCGCTGGTGCTATTGCAGCTAGTGGTTTTATTGCTGAGCCTGGTTGTCTTGTTGATTGTGTTGCTCTATTTTGTCCATTTGAGTCAACATCATCACCTAGTCCTCCCATGCATCCTACAACTTTTCCTGTTTTGTGGTCTATTACAACCATTGCAGATTGAGTATGGTCATTTAATTTATTACCCTCTTTATCTGTAGCAACTCCCACAAAAATATGCTCATCACTATTTCTATATATATCTTCCATCTCTGATTGAATTGTGGAATCCTGTGTCGTATAAATTTTATATCCTCCACCTTCAATCATTGTTTGTGCTATATCTGTAGACACATCATTTTTCTCGGCATATTGATTTATTACTTGATTTAATGCTGCTCTTGCCAAATATGACATTGAAGAGTTTGTTGAAGTGCTACCTTTTTCAAAATGTAAACCTTCATCAACTTCTGCTTTTGCTGTATTATATTCTTCTTCTGATATTTTTCCTTGATCTTTCATTTCAGAAAGAACTGTAGTTGTTCTCTTTTTTATCAATTCACTATTATCAGTAGATTCTTTAAATGGATTATAACTATTTGGTGCATGGTTTATTCCTGCTATAAATGCACATTCTGCTAAATCTAAGTCACCAACAGATTTATTAAAGTAGTATCTAGAAGCAAGTTCAACACCATGTAAGTTTCCCTCTCCTCCAACATATATTGTATTTAAATATAGTTCTAATATTTGACTCTTAGAAAGCATTTTTTCAACTTTATATGCTCTAGATATTTCTCTTATTTTTCTCTCGATTCCAGCTAATCCTGAATCTCCCTTATCATTTTTCAAGTTTTTTATTAATTGCTGTGTTATTGTACTTCCACCATATGAAGAATGCCCTCTATGTATAATATATGTTACAGTTGCACCAACTGTTCTCTTTAAGTCTACACCTTTATGCTCATAAAATCTCTTATCCTCTATTGCAATATAAGCGTTTTGCAAATTTTCTGGAATCTCACTTAAAGATACAATTCTTCTTTTTTCATCACCAGACACATTTGCAATTTCATTACCATCTTTGTCATAAATTATTGTATCAATGATTTTTAATGTAAGATCATCTTTTGACATAGCCCAGTCATCATTGCTAAATAATGCGACAATTGCTCCAGCTCCAACAATGCAAGCAAGTATAATTAGTACAAATATTAATTTTATAAAAATAGCTAATTTTCTGTGTCTTTTCCAAAATCCTTTCTTCTTTGTTTTTTTATTTTGTTCATCGTTTTTTATATCTTTTTTATTTTTCTCCGTTTCTTTACTATTTCTGTTTTTAGTAGATTTATCATGTTTTTTCTCAGATTTGCTACCCATAAACTTCCTCCTTAAATTTATTCACACTCTAATTATATTACATATTTAAGTAAAAGTAAAAGCTTTTTGGTAAAATAATAAAATTTAATTACTAAATATTGCTATATAAAAAATACCCATCGTAGTTATTCGAAGGATATTTTAATCTATTTTATTATTTTCATTTTTCCTTATATAATTTTCACATATGTTTATACCATTTTTTATGATAACATAAAAATATTTTAAACTATTTTTTTATTAGATTATTTTTATGAACAGTATCTACACAGCACTGCTTCTAATCCAACATTTAAATCTATCGCACCACTCTTCGATTTATAGTCCAAATCTATAAATTCTTGTAATAATTTTCTTAATTCTGCTTCTTTAAAATATTTTGATTGCATCGTATATTTGTTTACCAAGAATGTTTGATTTGGTTTTAAGTTTAGGCTTTCTGCAATGTTTATTTTTTCGTTTATTGCTATTTTCGTGATATACAATTTTTTGAAGTGCCCATATAATGTGATAAATATTTTTTGTATTGGTTCTTTAGCATACAATAAATTTTTTAATACTTGTAATGCTTCTGATATATTTTTCTTTCCTAGACTATCTGTTAAATCGAATATTATACTTTCAAATTGCTTTATTCCTAATAAATCTATGTTTTGCTTTGTTATCGTTCCACCAGCTCCAACATATTCTATTTGTTTACGAATTTCATTTATTAAGTCCTGTAACGATGTTCCACAATTTTCTATTAAATAATTTAATGTAACAGCATCTACGTTTACCTTATACATATTGCAAATTGATTTTAGCCTTTTTACTAATTCCGCAGGTTTCTGTTTTTCAAAATTACATACACAGCCCAACCTATCAATTGTTTTATATAGATTGTTTTTATCTGCGTCATTTTCAATAAACAATAATATTACAGAATCATCTATCATATCAACATTTTCTTCTATGTATGTTGCTAGCTTATTCTCAAATTTATTGTCATCTTTTTTTGATGTTTTTTCTTCAGTTGTAGCGCTTTTCCCTCTTTTAGGCTTTTGGAATAATCCTGTATCTTTTGCAACAATCAGCTTTTGTGGATATCCAAACGCAGGCGTTTCTATGTCTGCAATTATTTCTGAAACATTAGTGTTGTCAATTTGAATATAATTTATTCCATTTACTGTTTCACCAAATAATTTTTTTATTTTTTTTACGTTGTTATCTAGTAAAAAACGCTCTTCTCCATATAGTAAATATATGTTATTTAGTTTTCCAGCTTTCAATTCATTTTCTAATGCTGTGATATCCACAATTAGCCTCCTACCTATATTTTTATATCATTTTTTCGTTTAGTATGTTATTGCATATATGTTAATTTTGTATTTTATATCTTCTATTTTTAAAACATTCTTCAACAATTCGTGGTAATCTGCTTTATTTACCTTGCATTTTCACATTATCTCTTATTTAAAACTATTCTAAAGATTTCTGCCACGCTCCAAGCTTGTGCAAATGCTCCTCTTTCTTCATATGGCTCTGTTGAATCATATATTTCACTTATCGTGCCAATACTTGACCTTTCAAACATTTCTGATTTAAAAATTTCCTTTGTTGTATATACAAGCTTCGTTATTTTTTCTTCTAGTTCTTGTCTTTTGGTTCTATTTTTTTCTATTATTATAGTATTTTTTAATGCATCATAATATAATCCTAATAACCATGGCCAAGTAATTCCCTGATGATAGCTTAAATCTCTCTTGTATGCAGAACCTTCATATACATCAACATAACCGTCTTCATCTGAGCTTAATGTTTTTAGTCCATATTTATTTAATAATTTATTCTCAACTGTATTTAAAACTTGCTCTGCAATCTCTGCATTATCAACAATCGGATGTGATAAACTTAATGCAAATAATTGATTTGGGCGCACTTTGCTGTCTCCTAACACATCATATAAGCAATGTTTTCCTGCATTGTAGAACTTTTCATCAAATGATTTTTTAGTCTTTTCAGCCATTTCTAGGTATTTTCTACACAATTGCTTATTCTCATATTTTTCTGCAAGTCTAGCCATTATTTTTAATGCATTATACCATAAAGCATTAAGTTCAACCGTTTTGCCATTTCTAGGAGTTATTGCATGGTTATCTATTTTTACATCCATCCAAGTAATTTGAGTATTTTCTGTTCCAGCAGACAGTAAATTATCCTCTTTATCTAAATAAATGTTATCTCCGTCAACATCTATTCTATCTGAATACGCATCCATTATTTTTACCAGACTAGGATATATTTCATCTTTTATAAATTCATTATCATTCGTATATTTTAAGTATTTGTACACCTGTTCTATCAATAATAATGAGCTGTCAGCACTATTATATAATGGTCTATTATCATAACCTGAATATCCATTTGGAACTAGTCCATATTTTATGTCTCTTATATTTGTTAATAAAACTTCTTTCGCTAATTCATATCTCTTTGTTAATAATAGCAAGCCTTCAAATGAAATTAATGAATCTCTTCCCCAGTCTAGAAACCATGGATATCCTGCAATTACTGTATGTAATCCAAATGATGGCCTATTTACTATAAAATTATCTGTTGCTAATATCAGAGCTTTTAACATATCAAGTTTCTTGTCATTCATTTTACTATTTTGAATTATACCAGTATCATAAATAATTCCGGTCATTCTTAGTAATTCCTTGTTAATAACTTTTATTCCATCTATTTCTTCTATATTTTCTTCTAATGAGCATACAAAAGTTATCTCTTTTTCTTCATTTGGTTCCAGATTTATCGAATATACCCCCGGAACATAGTGATTTTCTTCTGCTTCAAAGCCTCTTTCTTCTTCTCTTAAATAATACATATTTCTGAATGTATCATCTATATGTTTAAAATATCTGCCATCAGAACAATTCATGTAAATTGGTGTTTCCGAATTTTTATCTAGTACAATTCTAACTTTATTTCCAGAATGTGATTGTTCTACATTAAATTGATGATCTTTATTTATAGAGTGAAAATCTCTAAAATTTACAACTGGTGCCAATGTTAATTTAGCTTCTGCATTTTGATTTTTTATTTGATAATATACAACTACTGTATTTTTACCATAATCCATACAAATAAACTTCTTGATTATTATATTTTCAACTTTATATGTAAATATTGGTATATATTCTTTTTTGAAATCTACTAAATATTTATATCCTTCAGATATTTCTCCATTTGCCATATTTGTAAACAAATTATATTTAGTTCCATTTGTTTCAATGCTTTCATCTAATTTTGACAATATTAAAAATCTTCTTGCAGGTGGTGTGAGTGGTGCAACTAATAACCCATGATATTTTCTAGTGTTACATCCCAGTGCACTTTGGCTACAAAATCCACCTATTCCATTTGTAATTATCCAGTCTCTTTTTAGAGATTTCTTTACTTCTTCATCAATTTCACTGTATTTCATCTATCGTTTACCTCTTTTTATTTATTCTTGTTTACTTCCTTCATTCTTCTTAGAGTTTCTTCCATTCTAGGCTCTAACATTCTACCCTCTTCAAGCTTTTTATTTACATCAATTTTACTTGACTGTCTATTATTTTCTTTCTTTTGTCTTATTTCACTCTTCTGTATTTCTATGTTTTTACTGTTTTTTTCATTCTCTTTATTTTTCTTACCAGTTTTTTCTATTTCTTTTATTCTCTTTTCTCTGTTGCTCTCACTATCTTGTATTGCCTGAATTCTATCATTATATTTTTCAAAGAATTTACTATTTCCTGAACGTTTTTTGTTTTTCTTCTTTTTACTCTTTGTTTGATTGTTTTTCATTTTCTTCTTTGTGTCTTTTATTTTTGAATCTAGTAGAATAACTCTTGTATCATTCTGCATATCTCTAAATTTCATATCATCACAAATTAGTTGGATAATACTTGTTGCTATCGCATCAGAATTATGTCTAATTCTTCCATTTTCGATTGTAGACATATTTCTTTGAATTAACTTAATTCCTGCTTCTTTTACTTTTGAAACATCTTGTTCAACAAGTTCTTCTCCTCCTTTATTGTACTGCCTTATATACTCTGGCACAATCTCTCCAGTATCATAAATACAATAATCTATTATGCCTTTTCCTGCATGGTCTATTATAGCCTTTATGTGGTCATATAGAGTATAACTATCAGTTTGACCATACTCTGTCATTATGTTACTTACATATACTTTGAATGCACTAGACTCTCTTATTGCTTTTGATACTCCCGGTACCAATAAGTTTGGAATTACGTTTGTGTATAAACTTCCCGGTCCAAGTACTATTGCGTCAGCGTCTTCAATGGCTTCTATAACACCTGGAGCAACTCTTGTGTTGGTTGGCGAAATAAATATTCTATTTATCTTACTTATCTTTTGGCTAACCATTTCTGGAATTTTATCTTTACATTCCACCACAGTTCCATCTTCTAATTCTGCACATATCTTAATTTGATCAAGTGTTACTGGAAGAACTTTTCCTGTCATATTAAGTATTTTTGAGCTTTCCTCTACTGATGCCGAAAAATCTCCAACAGCCTCTTTCATTGCTGTTAAATATATATCTCCAAATTTTAATCCTTCTAATTTTGGATTTTTAAAGGTTAAATTCATCAAGCAGTCCATTTCATTTTCATTTGCAGCAAGTGCCACATAGCTACCCTTTACATCATCTAATGGAAGAGTTCCCAAGTCTTGTTTTGATTTGCTTCTTTGCTCTCCATAATCTGAAACTGTAACAATTGCTGTTATATTGTCTGTGTAATTTTTCAGGCCTCTAAGTACTGTGTTAAGTCCAGCACCACCACCAATTACAACAACTTTTGGTCCTTGATTGTATATTTTTCTATTGAATATTAAAGATTTAACTTTACTTTTATCTTCTAAATCCCTTGTATCAGATTCCTCTACTAATATCTCTAATGTTCTTCTTTGAATACATATTATACTAATTATTGTGAATGTAAATCCTAAAACAAACACAAAAATTATTTTTGCGAGCTCCCTAAATCCCATTTCATCTGTTACAAGCACCTTTGCAATTCCATAACATACGAGTACTATTCC
>ENA-OUQW01002689-OUQW01002689.1-human-gut-metagenome-genome-assembly--contig:-NODE-2689-length-14251-cov-3.476684_pt1 | contig 14251 bp, 8 predicted proteins | sample MGYA00248464_ERZ548849 | MGnify/ENA primary metagenome ERZ548849 (study PRJEB26491, sample SAMN04978193) | human gut metagenome | host: Homo sapiens | study: EMG produced TPA metagenomics assembly of... | reverse complement strand
TAATGGCGCACGACCCCCTCCTCCGAGGGCGACGCATAGCCCGCGGGGGTCGAGACGAAGACGAAGCGCGCCCGGTCGTTCGCCGGAAGCACGAAGCGGCCCGCCGAGTCGGTGGCGGCGCAGTTGTCGCCGTCGCTCACCACAACCCCCGCCAGACCTCGGCCCGCGCAGGTCACCGTGCCGATACGCGCCCCGGCCGGCGTGACGTAAGGGCGCAGTGCCTCGACCCAGACGGCGTAGCCCGCCGGTGTGAGGTGGATGCCGTCCACGGTATACTCCGCGGGGAGTTTTCCGTCGCGGAGCATGCGGCTGCGGATGTCGATGAATTTCAGTCCGCGCCGGGCGGCCATCCGCCGCAGCAGGCGGTCGAAAGCCTCGATGCGGGCGTTCTTACCCGTGAAATATGGTTCGTTGCGCGCCTCGTCGAGGGGCAGCGGACTTTGGATAAAGACCTGCGTCGCAGGCGATTCGGCGGCGATGCGGTCCAGCAGACGTTCATACTGCCGGAGCAGCGCCTCGGGCGCGATGGTCGAGAATATCAGGTCGTTGACGCCCGCCATGAGGAATATCGCCCGCGGCCGTCCCGCCACGATGCTGTCCAGCCGCGCGGCCATGCCGGCAACGCAGTCCCCGCCTATGCCGCGGTTAATCACGTGCGCTTCGGGGAAGTATTCGGCCCAGGCGCCCCGCTCGGTGAGGCTGTTGCCGAGCATCACCGTGTGGTGCGGCCGCACGGGGAGGGACTCCTGCTGACTGCGTTTCGAGAAGTAGTAGTCGCCGCGGTAGTCGAGCGAGTCGGGCTGTGCAGCGAGCGTGACCGCCGCGGCGGTCGACAGAAGGGTCAGAATCAGTCGTTTCATAAGCAGTTAGCGGTATTCTCCGTGAAGATCGACCGGGCGGGCGAAGGGATCGAGACACTCCTCGAGAAGCAACGCCAGTTTCCGGCGCGTGAGGGGCCTATCCGCATCCGCGGGGCGGATCCGCGGGGCTTTGCCGCCCGCCTCGGCGATGAGCTTCGCGGCGCGTGCGGCGGTGAGGGCGGTCGTGTCGGTCCGGACGGGGATTCGAGGGGCGAAGTCGTGCAGTCCGCGGGTGAATTCCCCGACCGGGATCGTCCGCTCGGGGTAGAACCACGAACGGTTCGCCCAGTGGAACGGCTCGCCCGTCATGCGCAGGATGCCCGTCGCGGCGATGCGCTGCAGGGTCGCGAAGTCGGGATCGTCGGGCTTTACGTCGTAGAGCGGCGCGATGTAGGCTTTCTGGGCCAGCAGGGCCTCCTGCACCTCGCGCACGGGAACCTCCCGCGGCGGGCAGCGGCGTTCGGCGGCCAGCGCCGCGAGGGTTCCCGCGGCCTGTCCGGTAAGCATCACGACCGGTTGCAGGCGCGTCGAGCCGTTGACGAGGTTCGAGACGGAAATGGCTTTGTCCGAGACGATGAAGTTCTCGGTCCGGTCGGGAATCAGCGCCCCCAGCGGCACGCTGAACGACGGCACGGGCGGGAAGAGGATCTTCGGCAGATCGGTCCGGCAGTTGCGGTGGTGGTCGACGGGGTAGTCGCCGACGGAGATGCCCGTGCGGTAGAGCGGCCTCGCGTAACGATCGGTCACGTCGTCGAGCGTCATGCGCACCACGCCGTCCATGCGCCGCCCCTCGCGGTGGTAGGGCAGGTAGGCCAGCCCGTCCGGCGTGTCGAATTCGTCGTCAGCGATGCCGAGGCGGCGGTATCCCAGCTCGTGCTGGATGTGGTAGACGAAGCGCAGGGTCTTCTGCCGCGCCGCTTCGAGGGCCGCTGTGCGCTCGGCATGGGGAAGTTCCACCACGTCGAGGTTGATGTCGTTGCCCTCCTTGGGCCAGTTGATCATGTATTTGCCTCCCGGCATACGGCCGTATTCGAGCATCCGGTCGGCGCTGTGCACCCCTTCCGACGAGAGGTCGTAACACCCGGCGAACTCCGCGGGGTCGTAGCCCGCAGGCCGCTCGATGGTTCGGTCCGCGCCGGGCCCGTAGTCCTTGAGGATGGCCACCACCGTGAGGTCCTGCACCGCGTCGTTGGCCTCGGCCGGAGCCAGCTCTTCGCCCGTGTCGGCGCGGGCGTCCATGCCAAGACGGTATGAGGTGCCGCTCAACGGCAGCGCGTCGCCCAGATCGGTGGCGTCGACGGTGATGCGGGCCCGCACCAGCATGCGGCCTCCGCGCGCGTCGGTGAACTCGGCGCCCGTGACCCGCTTTCCGCGGCGCAGGATGCCCGTCAGGCGGTAGCCGTGCACCACCTCGAGCGTCGGCTCGGCCGCGGCCATCGTGTGAAAGATGCTGTCGGCCACGTGCGGTTCGAACAGGGTGGTGCTCACCCAGCCCGTCCACAGCGCGCCGATACCGCCGTAACGCTTCCGCAGGTGGTCGCGGAACTCGTTCCACAGACCCGACGGCAGGTTGAAATTGCCGTCCGTGGCGCATACGCCCTGGGCCGTGAGCATGCCTCCCAGCATGGGAGTCTCCTCGACGACGAGCGTCTGCACGCCCTGCCGCGCCGCGGCGATGGCGGCCGTCGTGCCGGAGGTCGTGCCGCCGATGACGAGCACGTCGGCCCGGCGGCGGATGGTGTTTTCACAGGTGCAGCCCGCGGCGAACGTCAGACACAGCAGGGCCGGAATCAGGATTTTTTTCATCGGATCGGTGTTTTTTCAGGTGCGGCGAACCTAACGGCGCATCCGCCGCCCGAAGCCATGCTCACGGTCAGCGTATCGGCGGCCGTTACGGGACGCTCTTCGTAGTCAACGGCATAGGGATTGGTTTTCCAGTCGGCGCCCTCGCCGTCGGCGTAAATCTGCGCCGTGTAGGTCACCCCGGGCGCGAGGAACGTGAGGGGCACGCCGACCGTGCGGGGCTCCTCGTCGGTGACGGCGCCGAGGTACCAGTCCTCCGAGCTGCGGTCCTGCCGCACGAATACGGCATAGTCGCCGATCACGGCCGCGGGCACGAGCGTCCGCTCCCAGTCGGTGGGTACGTCGCGGATGAAGTCGAAGGCCTTGTGTCCGCGGTAGTTTTCGGGCAGGTCCGAGGCCATCTGGAGCGGGCTGTAAATCACCACGTAGTGCGCCAGCTCGCGCGCGATGGTCGACTGCACCCGCGCGAAGGGCGAGACGGGGTTGTCGAAACGGAACGTCCCGAACGTGTAGTCCATCGGCCCGGCCAGTCCGCGCAGGAACGGCACCACGGTGGTGTGCTCGGGCGGATTTCCGCCGTCGGGCGACCAGGCGTTGTACTCCTGACCGCGGACGCCCTCCTGCGTCATCAGGTTGGGCCACGTGCGTTCTATCCCCGTGGGCATGACCGGTTCGTGGTTGTCGATCATCATGCCGCAGCGGGCTGCCGTCTCGATCACGCGGCGGTAGTGCCGCACGCCGTACTGGCTGTCGTGCAGCTCCTTTCCGTCCATCAGCACATTGACGTAGCCCGTTTTGACGTAATCGACGCCGTGATTTTTATAGAACGCGAAAGCCTCCTCCAGCTGGGCCTCGTAATTCTTCGTATCGGCCCCCGTTTCGTGGTGGCCGATCAGTTCCACGCCCTTTTGGGCGGCGTAGCCGGCAACGGCTTCGATGTCGAAGTCCGGATAGGGCTCCGTGAAGCGGATCCGGTCCGTGTTTTTGGTCCACTCGCCGTCCCAGCCGACGTTCCACCCCTCGACCAGCACGCCCTCGATGCCGTGTTCCGCGGCGAAGTCGATGTAACGTTTCGCGTTTTCGGTCGTGGCGCCGTGGCGGGGTCCCTGCGCCCAGGTCTCCTGAAAGAGATGCATCGACCACCAGATGCCGACATATTTGGCGGGGCGGATCCACGAGGTGTCCTCGATGCGGCACGGCTCGTTGAGGTTGAGCATGAGCCGCGAAGTTACCAGACCGCCCGGCGTGTCGGCGACGATCATCGTGCGCCACGGCGTGCGGAAAGGCGTCCGTGCGTAGACCTTCACCCCCGTGGACCACGGGGTGAGGTGGCAGCGCAGGGTGGTTCCGTCGGGGTAGAGGCTCATTTTGGCGTAGTCCGTCAGATCGGCCTCGTGCAGGGCGAGATACCCTCCGCCGGCGCATTCCAGCGTGAGCGGCGTGTTGACCGTGTCCATCCGCGAGATGGGGGTGTGGCGGGCGAGGCTCTCGTAGTAGGGTTCGCGCGCGGGCATCCACCAGGCGTTGTGGTCGGACGGAAAGCGGTATTCGGTCAGCTCGTCCGTGATCGCGAACTCGCCCAGATGGGGCTGTTCGGGAAATTCGAAGCGGAAGCCATAGCCGTCGTCGAACAGGCGGAACACCACGTCGAAGCGGCGGCGGGGTGCGTCGCTTTCGCGCACGCTGACCCTCAGTTCGTTGTAATGGCTGCGCACGGTGCGCTGTTCGCCCCAGACGGTCTCCCACGTCTCGTCACGGCTGTCGCGCGACGTGCCCGTGATTTCGAGCCCTTCGCGCAGCGCCGGGGCATCGAGCAGTTCGAATCCCAGCGTCGAGAAATCCAAAAGGGGCGCGCTGCGGCGCGTCACGGAGTAGCCGATGCGGCCGCCGCGTTCGGCCACCTCGAGACAAAGCGTGCCGTCGGGCGAGCAGACGCGGCCTGAGCTGCCGCAGGCGGTGCAGAGGAGTGCGGCGAGCGCCGCGAAGAGGATCGAAAGAGGTTTTTTCATCGTGCTGTCATGGTTTTTTCGGTGTCGAATAGCCCGTGCCGCTCTCCCAGACCGAGAGCCGGCCGAATCGGTCGCGGACTTCGACGCGGATATGCGCATCGGGCGACGCGGGCAGGGCGTGGAAGAGGTGTTCGGTGCGGTCCGCGCCGATGTTTTTGTGCTTGAAATGCTCGCTGTAACGCGCCACGTAGTCGTAGATCGACGCGTCGTACCCCGTGTAACGGGTCATCGGTCCGCGCGGCTCGCCGTTCTCGTACCAGACGACCTGCCAGGCGGGGTCCCAGTTCCAGACGTTGACCGTCACGGCGTCGGGGCGGCGGCGGTCCTCGCCGACGCCGTAGGCCGTGAACTGCCGGCTGCGGGGGTGGTCCGCGGCCTTGTAGTACCACGTGAGGCCGTCGCCGTCGAACTCGTAGACCCCGTACCCGGCCGGAATGCCGTCCATGCTCCACGGGGCCTGCCAGAAAAGGGTGCTCAGCGGAGCGTGGACGTGCTCGAAGAGGTGCGGCTCGGGGGTGTAGTTTTCGTTGTAATGTTCGTGCGCGGAGAGGATATGGGCGTTGTAGGGTTCGAGCATCCGGTAGAGCGCCCGGCGGTTGTTGAGCACCTTGTGCGACTCCTCGCGGCTCCATTCACCGCTCCGCGCCGCGCGCGACCAGGTCGGGATGTGCAGGCAGACGACCACCGTGCGGCCCGCCGGGACGGTGGCGAGGTCCTGCTCCAGCCAGCGGAGCTGCCGCTCGTCGAGATACCCCACATAGAGGTAGCTGCGGCCGATGTAGAAGCAGTCGTCGAGCACCACGTAGTGCACGCGGCCGCGGTCGAAAGCGTAGTAGGTCGGGCCGAAGTGCTCCTTGAACGAGCGTTTCGCCCGGTCGCTCGTCCGCACGCCGAGGTCCATGTCGTGGTTGCCCGCGACGTAGAAGAACGCGACCCCGCTCGCGGCGAGGGCCTCGCTAACCGGTTCGAAAAGCGGGGGCCTGCGGTCGATGTCGCCGATGATGTCGCCGCAGACCACCCCCAGCGTCGGCACTCCGTCGGCGGCCGTCAGCCGCATGTCGTCCGCGGCCCGGCGCACGCTGTCCAGCTCGCACTCGAAGTAGACCTGCGGATCGGCGACCGCCAGCAGGCGGTGGCGCGTCATGTCCTGCACCGCGGGCTCCAGCGCGAAATCGTAGCGCCGTCTGCCGGGAGCGATGCGCCGGTAGATGCAGGGCGTGCCGTCGCGCAGGGGGATTTCGTACCCGTCGGGCAGCGTCAGGTAGACGAACTCCGCCTCCGTGTCCGACGGCAGGCGGTAGCGCCCTTTGGCGTCGGTGCGCACGATCGTGCGGCCGTCCGTGACGCAAACTCCCGTCACGCCCCTGCCGGAAGCCGTCACGCGGCCGCACAGATCGATCGTGCGCGTGGCCGCCCGCCCCGTGACGGAAAGAGACGAGGCGGCGAGCAGCGCCGCAAAGAGGATGAACGCGCTGGTTTTCATTTCACGGGTTCGAGAACGGCGGCCCAACCGCCTCCGGGGGCCATCCGCAGGGCGATCGCGTCGTCGCGCGTGACTTCACGGGTTTCGGTGCGGTAATCCCGCGCGATGCGGTCGGCATTCACCCCGTCGGCGAAGACCTTCATGCGGTAGCGGCCACCGTCGAGGAACTTCAGCGAGGCCTCCAGCGTGCGGGCCGTCCAGTCGGTGATGGCTCCGATGTACCACTTCTCACCGCTGCGGCGCGCCACGGCGGCGTACTCGCCCACCGAGGCGGCGAGCCCCACCGTTTCGTCCCACACGGTCGGCACGGCGGCGATGAAGGCAGTGAACTCCGCTTCGCGCAGGTAGTGCGACGGCGAGTCGCAGAGCATCTGAAGCGGACTTTCGAAGACGACGTACAGCGCCGCCTGATGGGCGCGCGTGCCCTGGCTCATCGGGTTGTCCCAGCTGATGGCGAAATCGGCCCGGGTGGCGTTGCGCGTGGCGCCGGGCGTGTAGTCCATCGGTCCGGCGACCATGCGCGTGAAGGGCAGCGTGCAGTCGTGGACGGGCGAAATATCGGTCGAGCATTTGTCGTGCTCCATGCCGTAAACTCCTTCGAACGAGAGGACGTTGGGGTATTTGCGCTGGAGCCCCGCGGGTTTGAACGACCCGTGGAAATCCACGATCAGACCGCGGTCGAACGCCGCGCGGGCGATCTCATCGTAAAATCGGACCATCTCCTGATCGGACCGCTGCATGAAGTCGATCTTGATGCCCTTCACGCCCCAGTCGCGGTAGGTGTCCAGGATGCCTTCCAGGTCCTTCTTCATGGGGTTCCAGAGCGTCCAGAGCACCACGCCGACGCCCTTTTCGCGGCCGTGGCGGATCAGCTCCCCGAGGTCGATCTCCCGGCGCGGCTCCTTGATATTGAGCGTGCTCACGGACCACCCTTCGTCCAGCAGGATGTAGTCGATGCCGTATTTGGCCGCGAAATCGATGTAATACTTGTAGGTCGCGGTGTTGCCCCCCGAGCGGAAATCGACCCCGTAGATATTGAGCGAATGCCACCACTCCCACGAAATCTTGCCCGGCCGCACCCACGAGGCGTCGCCTTCGACGGGTTTCGACGCGAGCTGGTAGGCGAGGTTGTTCTCCAGCAGCGCGCGGTCGTCGGGGTCGATGGTCACCACGCGCCACGGAAACGTGCGCGTGCCTCGGGTCCGGGCGATGTAGGGCGCTTTTTTCACCAGCTCCTCGTTGCGGTCCGAACCCTCCCTGAGCCGGGCTTCGAGCACCACGGGCGGGAACTGCGCGCGGAGGCTGTGTCCCTCGCCGCCGAACAGGAACAGGCAGGGATAGTCCTCCAGATCGGTTTCCGTCACGACCATGCGCGTGCCGCGCGGCGAGGAGAACCACACGGGCAGGTAGGCGTACCGCTTTGCGTCGAGCTCCGAGAGGTGCTTGCGGTCGAAGAACGCTTCGCAGTGGGAGATGAAATCGGGGTTCTCCTCGCGGGGCCAGAGGGTCTCGAAATCGGCGGCGAAATTCAGCTCGGCGGTCTCCGACTCGATGTCGACGGTCCCCTTTCGCGCCGTTTCAAAACGGTAGACCGCGCCGTTGTCGTAGACCCGGAAGCGGACGGCCCAGCCGCCGCGGAACGTAAGCAGAAGCTCTTCGCAGCGATCGTGCAGCGTGCGGAACTTGGTCGGAACGGGCGCCGTGCTGCGCTCGTCGATGCGCCGCCGTTCGGCCCGCCGCACGACGGGCGCCGCGCCGAACGGCTCGGCCCCGGCGATCTTCATGCCGATGCGGCTTGCGTCGAGCAGCCGTTCGCCCTCGCGCGTGACGCTCCAGCGCAGTTCGGGCGCGGTCGATACCGTCACCGTGATTTTTCCGTCGGGAGATATCGCCGTGTACTCTTCGGCCCGGAGCCCCGAAGCCCCGGCCAGCACGGCTGCGGCGATAAGAAGGAGTTTTTTCATGGTGCAACTGTTTTACTTATTCGGTTGCCGCCTCCGCTTCGTAACGGTCGATGCCCCGCTTGATGGCGGCCCACATATCGTTGTTGATGACATGAACGATGTCGAAGACCATCAGCCCGGCCGTGCGTTTGAGGCAGTAATAGCAGGCTTCCTCGATGTCGAATGTCTTCTGCGAGCAATCCACCGTCGCGTAATAGGTACAGGCGTTGAGCAGGAAGCGCTCGGCACGGTTGATACCGTATTCGATCGACTCGCCGTCGTCGGGTCCGTACACGCGGGGCAGGTAGGTCCCCAGCAGGAACGTGTCGAGCTGATCGGCGAAACCGGTCTGGTGGTAATTGATCGAACACCAAGAGTTGAACGACCACGCATCCTGATCCGTTAGCGGACGGAACGCCTTGCTGGCCCAGTTCTGTCCGTTGGCATAGAGTGCGCCCCACCACGAAGCGGCCCAATATTCCAATTTTACGTCCGGTTTGATTGCCTTGATCTCCTTGCGAACGCGGGCTACGAAGTCGTGGATTATCATCGAGCGGAACTCCCACCACTCTTTGTAGTATTTGCCGGGGACTCTTTCGCCGGAAGCGTTGTAGGTGAAGACATCGCCCGGCCACGTCTCGACGAGTCCGCCAATGTACTTTTCGAACGCCTCTTTGGATGCTTCCGAGAAATCGCTCTGATAGTCCGGAAAACGGCAGTAGTCGAGCGCGTAGGCATCGAAATCGTAGTTGGTGACTATTTCACGAATGAAACGCAGGGCGAACTCCTGAACTTCGGGCAGGACGGGATTGAGGAACGCTGCGACCTTCGTGGGGTCGTCCTTGATGTCGACCATGCCCTCGGGCTTGTATTGCATGCAGGTTTTCCCCTTCCATGTCGTGCCCCGGTAGGCGGGTCCCTGTCTGGTGCTGGGCATGCCCATGGGGAATACGGTGGTCGAGACGGTCACTTTCAGGTTCCGTTTATGTGCCTCGTCGAGGAAAAACTGGAGGTAGTCCCAACCTCTGTCGGCAACGTTAACTGAACCGATAGTCGTCGCTTGGGTCATGAACTCGCTTTTGTAGAGTACGTCCCCCTCGACGGGCTTCACATCCACGACGATCTTGTTGAATCCCGCTTCCTGTGTTTTGTCGAGCATGGCGATGATACCGGCCTGTGTCGAGAATCGCTGGAAGTTGGCCTCGGCATCGAACCAGAGCATTTTTTCCTTTCCCTCTGAGGGTTCCGGTTTCGGATCGGGGTTCGGCCCGGGTTGCGGCTTGTCGAGTTCCGGAGGGGTTTTATGCGATTCCGTGCAGGCGGACGGAATCGCCGCCATCAGCAGGACACAAAGTATCAGGATGGATTTTTTCATCTTGTCATTTTTGAGTTTTCTGTTCTTTTTCAGCCCGGTCGATACCACGTTTGATGTCATCCCATAGATCGTTTTCGATGACCTGAATGATGTCGAAGACCATCACTCCGTCCGTGCGCGAAAGACACAGGTATACGGCGTCTTCGAACTGATCGACATGGTTCTGGGCGTAGAGCGAACCGTAGACCGCACAGTCGCCGTCGACATCCTTCAGCGAGCGGGCGAGACCGTATTCGATCGATTCGGGGTCATCCATGCCCCATACCTTTTCGAAGTAGGTTCCCGTGATGAAGACATCGAGCAGATCGGCGAATCCGGTGCGGTTGTAGGTCGGCGTGGCCCAATCGTCGAGATAGGCTTCGTGGAAGCGCGAACGCGGGCTGGCCCAGTTCTGGCCCTGTGTGTAGATGGCGTGCAGCCACGAGGCGGCCCAATACTCCAGTTTCACGCCGGGCTGGGTCCGTTCGATAAGCGTGCGCACTTCGGCGATGAAGTCGCGGATGACGCCCGAGCGGAACTCCCACCACTGTTTATAGTAGGGGCCAGCCACGCGGGCTCCGTTGGCGTCGTAGGTGAATATATCCTCCGGGAAACGGTCGATGCCGTGTCCGAGGTAGGTTTCGAACGCTTCGCGCGAAGCGGGCGAGAAATCGCTCTCAGCATCGGGGAAGCGGCAATAGTCGAGGGCATAGCCGTCGAACTTGTATTTTGTGAGCAGTTCGTGTGCGAAACGCAGCACGTACTCCTGATTTTCGGGCAGTACGGGATTGAGGAACGCCGCGACTTTCGTCGGGTCGTCCTTGATGTCTTTCCTCCCTTCGGGCGTGTATTCGACACAGGTTCGGCCCGCCAGTTCCGGGTCGGAGTAGGCCGCTCCCTGGCGGAACGTGGTGAATCCCGCAGGGAAAATCATCGTCGAGACGGTCACTTTTAGTTCCCTTTTACGCGCTTCGTCGAGGAAGCATTGCAGGTAGTCCCAATCGCGGCGGACGGTGTCCGGACCAACGACGGTGAGCGGTTCCAGCATATCGCTTTCGTAGAGCACGGTGCCCGAAATGGGGCGCACGTCCACGACGATGTGGTTGAATCCGCACTCGACGGTGCGGTCCAAATAGTAGCGGATCGAATCCTGCGAAGCGAAGCGCTTGAAATTGGCCTCTGCGTCGAACCAGAGCATTTTGGGTTTTCCACCGTCGGCGGCGCGAAGCGTCCGGGCGGAGTTTCCGCCACAGGATATCGATGTCGCTGCAACGAAGAGGATGACTGTAAAAAAGGTGCTTATTTTCATGGGTCGTGTTAAAAGAACCACATTCCTCCGGCCCGAGAACGGGCCCGGACCGGGAAGAATGCGGATTGATACGGTTTCGTCAAGACCTGTCGTGACAGGTGTAAGGTTTGTTAATCGTAAGTGATCTCCAGTTTCCAGCTCTTGACTGCGTGCCCGGGAACCAGTACGTATACGTAACCGCAGTTTTCCTTTTCGTTATACACGAATGTTCCGACGGGGCAGTAGGGGTTGGCGTCCGAGATCGCGTAATTGAGCGTCGCCTCGGCGGGGTTGAGCAGGAATTCGCCGTTCGAGTCCACGATCGAGACGTAGGTGCAGGGCCAGCCGGTGGTGAAGACGGCGGCATAAGCCTTTTCGTTGAACATGAAAGCGCGGATCGAACCTTTGGTGTAGTTACCCCAGTTGTTCGGACCGTTGGGCGCTGCTCCCGGAATCTGCTTCAGATTGAGCGAGGATGTGCCGTCCCAGCCTTCCCAGGTCAATACGTTGTGACCGCCGGCCACGGCATCCCACATGAACCAGGTGCCCGAAACCTCTCCCGAGCAGGCCGAAACCATCTGGCTCCACGAGCCGTCGTTCGAGGGCTGTCCGGTAAGCAGGTTGTAGTAGTCGCCACGCACGCCGTCGGCGAAACCCCAGCAGAAACTCGGGCCAGTGGCTACGCGTGCGCCCAATGCCGTAATGAGCGCTTTGCCTTCGACGAGGTTGCCGCCCACGGAGAGGAACGCTGCGATGGCGCTGTCCGACGGACCGAGGATCGTTTCGGCGGGCTGGTCGCATCCGTTCTTCCAGCAGGCGTACGTAACAGGAGCCGATCCACTCGTGCCGTCAGCGGTCAGTGAAGCGATCAGATGTCCTGCCTCGTCGTTAGCCAGCGAGGTGACCTGCAATCCGTCGTAACCGGTCATGTTCAGATTGCCTGCGGCAGCGAGCGTTTTGCCGTCGAATACCTTGGTGCCGATGACGATCTTGTCGCCGCTGACGCCGATTTGCAGGTATTTCGTGTGATCGGTGATGTCCATCTGAGTGGCCGTTTTCTCTGCCAGAGCACCGATCTTGGTATAGGAAACGACAACTTTTTCAACGGGCTTTGTTGTATAAATGCGGGTGGTCTTGCCGTCGGCTCCCGTCACCGTGAATGAAATCGGCTGCGTATAGTCGGCCGCCACGGAGGGATCGGGCGTGATGGTTGCGCCTTCGGAGAGTTTCACCGTGGCGGTGGCCGTCTTCATGGCTTCCAGCTGCGGCGTGGTATAGGCAAGGTCGATCGATTTGTCGTAGTCGTAGACATCGCCTGAAAGCGTTTCCCCTTCGGGGAGATTCAGAACGAAAGATTCGATACGGCATTTTTCGCCGCGGTCGATCTGCGGGCCGGGTTTGCTGATTTCCGGATCGTCGTCCGTACAGGCTGCAAACGACAGCGCGAGACCTGCCAGGGTGGCGTAAGCGAACAAATTGAACTTTTTCATATTGGTCGAGTTAATTTTAGACTTATTCATTCGTTGTAATTCGTTATCTGCGCGTGTAGAAAGCCCACAGCGTATAGGTTCGCGATCCATTGTCGCCTGCCCGAACCTTGATCTCCATCGGATCGGAGAGGTCTTTCAATCCCGACAGTGACGGATAGATATAGGTGTCATAAGCCACGTTTGCGCGTACCATCAGCTTTTTCACGTCGTATTTTTCACGAAGTTGTTTGGGAATGGGGAAGAAAATCTCGCCCGTCGTTTCGTCGATGATTCCTGCGATACCGGCTCCGCCTTCGGCGGGCTGGATTTCGATGGAATTAATCGTACTGTCCGTGTGGATGAATTCGTCTTCCGCTTCGGCGCATGATGTCGCAAGCGATGCGAATGCCGCTACGGCCAGTACTGCAAGATATTTACGGAGTTTCATAGTCGTTCTGTTTTTGCGGTTAATCATTAGATCCATCCGTCGTTGTTCGTACAGAGCGAATTGTTCGAACGCTCCGAAAGCGGAATGGCGAATCGGTAATAACGGTCGTAGAAGATGCGCTTGTGTCCGCCGTCGGCATCGACCTGCTCGTAGGTAAATGAACCGTCGGACTGTTTGGAGATCTTAACGCCGTGCACGTTCTGCCCGTCGATGACTTTTTCGGCCAGCCGCCAGCGGCGCAGGTCCCAGTAGCGGAAACCTTCGCCGGCCAACTCCACCTTGCGTTCGTGACGCACGTATTCCAGGAAGGTCTCCTTGTCGGCGGTGGCACGCGCGGGCAGTCCGACGCGGGCGCGGACATCGTTGAGCGCCTGCAGCGCTTCGGCGCTGTTCTTGTTCCAGTTCTCCATGGCAAGTGCCTCAGCCTTGTTCAGGAGGACCTCGGCATAGCGCAGTACGATCCAGTCCTGTCCCGAGCCGCTCGTGACCCACGTCTTGTCTCCGTCTATGAGGTATTTGCGCAGGTAATAACCCGTTACGGTCGTTCCGGCGGCTCCGGCGTTTTCATAGGCCTTGTATCCGTCCTTGCCGCCAACGAAGCTTTCGATCTTCCGCCCCATCCAATCGGCTCCGTTATAGAGAATCGTGGCGTAGAAGCGCGGTTCACGGTTCGCATAGGGATCCTTACCGTGTTTCTCCCAGGAGAAATTGCCGCCGTCGCCTGCCATTTCATAGCTGTCGACCAATTCGCTGGTGGGAACGAATCCCGAATAAACCTGCTTGCCTAACTCCTTTGTATCGCCCGAGGGCCGCACGTAGGCGTCGTAGGCATGGTCGATCACGCTGGATTTGAATTCTACGGCAAAGAGTACTTCGGGACTGTTGATGCCGAGTTCGAAGATTTTGGCATAGCCGTTCTTCGACAGGTCCAGATTACCCTCTGCCGTGGCGCAATCGCGTGCGGCCTGTGCGGCGACATCCCATTTTTCAGCGTAGAGCGCTACGCGGCTCAACAGACCGTATGCGGCTTTTTGAGTGGCGCGGCCCGAGTTGTCGCTGTCCCATTTCAAGGGCAGGTCGGGAGCCAGTTCCTTCAGTTCGTTAATGATGAAGCCCCAGCACTCTTCCTCCGTCGAACGGGCTTTGTCGTTCTGCTCAGGGCCGTCGACTTCGGTGCGAAGAATCACCCCGCCGTAAACCCGGCACAGCATGAAATAGGCGTAGGCACGGCAGAAACGCACTTCGGCGATACGAATCTTGAGCCAGTCCTCACCGAATTTGCGGCCGAATTCGGCCGCGTCGCGCAGGAATTCGTTTTCGCGGCGGATGCGGTCATAATGACTCGACCAGCACTCGAACGCACCGGCGGAGTTGCTGTTGAAAGCCGTTTCCTGGAGGAGCGTGGCGTTGAAGTTGTGGTTGTACTGATTCCAGGAGGTGCTTTTCAGGATGTCGGAATAGGCATCCGATAATCGGGGCGACGCATAGGCATCGCCGCCGCGCATCTCGGTGTTTGCCCCGAAGATGGAGTAGAGTCCGATGACGTATTTATCAGCCGTAGTGGTGGTGGACCAGACGGTCGCCGGCGAAAACC
>ENA-OUQW01002683-OUQW01002683.1-human-gut-metagenome-genome-assembly--contig:-NODE-2683-length-14290-cov-3.896171_pt1 | contig 14290 bp, 10 predicted proteins | sample MGYA00248464_ERZ548849 | MGnify/ENA primary metagenome ERZ548849 (study PRJEB26491, sample SAMN04978193) | human gut metagenome | host: Homo sapiens | study: EMG produced TPA metagenomics assembly of... | reverse complement strand
ACCGCTCTTGTTGATTAATTTGGCCGCCAGTTCGTTGCCTTTTCCGCTGATTTCCATAATCGCGTATTCGTCAGACAATTTCTGATTCTTTTTCTCTTCGGCATTTTCTTCCGAGGCCGAGGCAAAAGGATTGGTCTTGTCTTTGTGCTTTGCCGTATTTTCTTCTTCTCTGGCCAGCTTTTCCGCCTCCAGTCGTGATTTCAGGATGGAAATCTGCGTTTGCAGATTGGCCAATTCGCGGCTGTAATTCTTTTTTGCCGTTTCTGCGGCGTCGGCTGCCTTGGAAGCTAACTGAGCCAAGTGGTTAAGCTTCATTTTAAAGTTCTTGACCAGTTTTTCTCTGTCTTCCTCGGTCTTAACGATTTCTCCGTACAAACGGGCATTGTTTTCAATCCATTTCTGGTTGGTATCCAGCATTTGCTCTTTATATGCGTTGACAATATTTTCCTGTCTCAGCTTTTCATAGGCAATGTTAAGCTCTCTCAGCTTCTGCTCTTCTACCAGCAGTTTGCGTTCCTGCTCTTTTTCCCATTCGATCCGCTGCCGTTCTTTTTCCGCTTTTTTCTCATTAATTTCATCAACGGCCTTTTGCCGGGCGGCTTTAATTGCGGCAATCTCGTTTTTAACTTTTTCCCGGCGCAGTTCCAAAGTCAGCAGGCTGGTTTGTTTTTCCAAATCAGACATCTGGTTAAATAATTCATTGTCAACCTGCGATAGAATTCCTTCGCCGAAGTTGCTGCTTTCCGGTGTCATCGGCTGCGGTCTGGACAGCGGGGACAATGTCGGATTAGCCGGCTGCACTTGCGGCGCGGCGGCAGACAACCCTGCTGACGGAGCCTGATTGGCTGCAGTCATAGGTTGTATCGGGGCCGTATTGTTGGGCGCATTGTTATCCGGCGGCAATAAACCGCTGTCACCGTTCAAATTCGGCAGATTTAAGTCATTTGATGCATTCTGATCCGGCCCGGTCAGAGGAATAATCGCTTCATCGTCAGACTGCGGTGCCGGAAGTTCTGTCGGAGCATCATCATTTAACGAAGGCGGAACCAGCAAGCCGCTGTCGTCGTCGGTATCGTTCAGCGTTATTTCGCTCGGAAGGGCATTGGCTGCACCTGAATTCGGAAGTTGGGCATAAGCCGGCTGCCCGGCTGCGGCTGCAATAATCAGCGCCAGAGCTGTAATGCCTAAACTGTTTCTGATATTATAATACATAGATTGCTCCCTCATAATGCCACTTCTTGCTGGTAACGTCATATTTTATATTATTAATCTCAAGTCCTGAAAATTTTGTTAATAAATCATTCCAGACCGACGGATTTTGCATCGAGTCAAAACTGAATTTGACTGAACGATATATATTATTGCGCGGCGAAGTATAAGAAAAACTTGTCAGAGAAATCTCCTGCCCGATAGCCTGAAACATATTGTTCAGTACGTTTTTCAAATCCACGTCCATATATTGCGGCGGCGACGAGATAATATCAACCTTATTTAAAGGAACAGAAACCATCATCGTATTTCCGTCATCGGAAACCGATTTGCCCGAAAAATTAATGCCGGACACGTTTAAAGCCTTGTCAATCCAACTGATACGGCCGACTTCTCGAGTCCAGAACGTGGTTACACCGCTGGGTCCGCAGGATAAACCGCCGATTTTCCAGCCCGGAGGCATAATTCGAATTAATGCATTGATGCCGTCACGACATTGCAACATAATATCTGTCGGGTTATTTAAACGCTCCCACGGCTTTATCTCGGGCGGTTCCTCCACCGGTTTAACGATTTTGGGCTGAACCGGGGCGATAATCGGCCGTTTCGGCGGACTGAAAAACAAACTGCTGATAATGCTGGACAGCAGCCAGAAACCGATAATGCCGGAAACGGCAATAACCGCAATCAGCTTGGTTCCCCGCAACGCTTTAATCTTTTGCAGTTTGCCTTTGGCACCGCGTTGTAAAAGTTTTCCTAATTCCGGATATTCGGTCTCTTCAATTTCCCATTCCGGCGGAGCAATTTTGCGGCCCCAGTCCGGCACGGCCAACATCGACAGAAACTGGTTTTTGGCGTCTTCCTCGTTAAGAAAGAGCATATCGCCGTCAGACAGGATAATATCGTTACGGACGCAGGTGTACCACCAGCCGTTTTTGACTTTGAATACGCCGACGAAAGAAGAGCGGTCGCTTAATGCTGTAGCCAGAGAAACCGCCGCAGCCGGTGTTCCCGACTTATATCCTTCATGCGAGACGCAAATACCGAACTGCGGCGCTTTGCCCGGTTTGATACAGAAAAGGTCAGCCCCTTCCAAAACGCCTGCGGAAGCTTCTTCCACTTCCGCATACGGATCGTCTTTGTTCTGCAAGGGCTGCCAGAACAAACTGGTGGCGTAAGACGTTCCTTCGATGTTAATCTCCGTCCCCCAGGAACGGTTAACATTCGAATCAAAGTCTTGATCTTGAAACTTAGCGTCTTCCAGCACCATTTGTTTTTTTCCTATATTAATCTTTCATTCTTGATTCCGGAGATAACGGAGAATCCAGAACCACCGGCGTCAGGATAATGACCAGAATGCTTCTGGTTTTGCTGGCTGTGGCCGTACCGCCGAGCAGTGAGTTGTTGGCCGAACCGACACCGGATTTTTCACTGGTATTTTCAACCCGTTCATAACCGGTCAGTACCAAAGACTGCCCTGATTTCATCGCAACTTCCTGCGTAAACCCGCGGGATTCGATAATCGGGTTCTGAATATATTGTCCGCCGCCTTCGCTGGTTTCGCCGTCGGTACGGTCATCCAGACTGACTTTTTCCAACGAAATCAAATCCGAAAGGGTTAGGTTAAACATCAGCATTAACCGTCCGTGTTCCAGAATACGCGGCAAAACGTCCATGGTAAAACCGGTTTCGATTTCTTCGGTCTCTGTCGAAACGTCATAGTAGCTGGCATCGCCGCCGCTGTTGGTTTTGGTAATTTCCGAAATATAGTTCTGCTTTTTAACAACCTGAATCGGGGCAGGTTTATTGTTTAGCGTGGTAACCGTACCGCTGGTAATCAGGTTGGTCGTTCCCTGAGTTGACAAAGCCTGCAGTGCACCGTTAACGGTAACGTTTCCGGGCAGCAGGGTCATTGTCAGGTTCTTGGTGACGTCTTGCCCCAAACCGCCGGCAATACTGGAAACGCCGATGCTTTCGCCCTGCGGACTTTTCCAAACGGCAGACAAGTCCAAACCATATTGATCGCTGTCGTCAATGCTGACCTGCAGAACTTTAACGCTGATGGCCACCTGACGTGACAAGCGGGTATTTTGCTCGTTAATGTATTTAGCCACCTTTTTAATGTCGTTCGGTGTTGCGCTGACGGTAATCGTACCGTTGGACGGATCCATCGTGTACTTTGAATCTTTGTCCAGCATGTTCTTTATGGCTGTTTCAATGTTCTTCCAGAAATCCATCTTGGTACTGCTTTGCAGTGAGATGGAAGACGAACCGCCGCTGCCCTGTGAAGAACCGCCGACATTAACCGAAAAGGACGGCGTGCTCGGCAGCGTATATAAAACGAAAGTCCTGGTAACGAATTTGTAAAAATAAATTTCTTTACGGTCATATTTCCACCAAATGCCGAAACGGGAACCGATTTCGTTCAACAGCCCGCTCAGCGGCCCCTGATAGGAAACTAGCATCTTGCTGGGATCGGTCCAGTCCGCGTTGATAGCTTGTGCCGTCGGCTTGTTTTTGGCGCCGTTGCTTAAAACTTCTTTTTCCAAATGTGTTGCGTAACTGACGCGCATTCCGGTAATTTTGTTAATCATATCGCCGATTTCATACAGCGTAATCGGACGGTTACTGATTAAGGTAATGCCGTCTTTCCCTTCCAGATATGACGGAATAGGCTGGCCTTCATATTCTATTTGGCTTGAATCGCCGAGCCAGATGTCGTTTTTGACGCGAACCACGTCGTCGTTAAGAGCTTTGTCCGGAATTTTGGCCGTCTCTTTCAGCTGCGTCGTTGCTTCAACCTCGCGGTCAATGGTCGCATCCATTTTGGTTGAAAGCGAACAGGAACCCGCAATTGCGACCATTAAAGCGCCCAGGCTGTACTTGGTAATCTTATTCATAAGCATTTTCATCCTCCATGGTCTCAACAACTAAGACGCGGTTTCCTTTGTAAAAAGTGGCAATCGGCGCCGGCCGGGCTCTGGCAAAAGCTCTGATTAACGCGGAGCTGACATCGGCAAAACGGCCGCGGAACATCGCACCGGCCGTGAGCGTGTAATTGCGGTTAGAATTCCAGATTAATCTCCAGCCGGCTCTTTCGCTCCATTCAGTCAGCAGGTCTTTCAGGGTCTGCCCTTCTTCGGCCAGCCAGTCTTCTACCGGGTCTTCGGCGTTATATTCGCCGCTGCCGTTAGACATTCCGGTATCGTTTTCCTTGATTTCTTCTTCATAATCGACAACTTCACTCTCGATAGACGGGGGGATAGCCGCAGACATGTTGCTTCCGGCACCGCCGTCAACAATATTCTGGTCGCGCGGCGTTCTTTCGCCGTATTCGCGGTAATCCGCCGCAACTTTCGTATAGTTGACAAATTCGCTGTCCTGCATGCCGCCGGCCGGTTGAGCCGCAGCATTGGTTTGGGTGCAGACTTTGTTGCCGTTTTCGTCACATTCGACTTCTTCCGGCGGAATTTCGACCGGGTGGCTCAAAGTTCCCATGCAGGCGGTAAGGACAAATACCCCCAGTAATCCGGCAGCTAACCGAAAATTTATGCTCATATCTGTGTTTCCTAAGCTATATTTTGTCATATTTTTACCTATAATACATATTGAAAAATAAATAATCAAGCGTAAGCCATAACTTATTACCAAGGCTTTACCAGGCCTTATAGTAGTCTTGCCACTCGTTATTTTCCTTTATGCCTCCGTTAGAATTGTTGAGTCTTACTGTCCGAATAATAAATGAATTGGGCTCCCTGGTGGTGAAAACCGTATTGATTTTGCGGTAATCGACCCCGCTTGACGCCAAAATGTTGTTGAGCAGATTGAGCCGCTTTTGCTGGAGCTCATATGAGCTGCTGCCGTCAATCCTGATTTCCAGTCCGACGTTCTTTTCTTCTATCGTCTTGTTGGCAAAAGCCTGCAGCCATTTCAGAGTAACCCCGGAAATTTCGGCTCGGTTCGGTTGGAAAGCAAGGCGTATTTCGGTCGGTAATATTTTTCCGGTCGTCGCCTTTTGGCGCGATTTTCCGGTAAATTGGTCAAAAAAGCTGGGGCCGCCGCCGTTTTCGTCTTTGGCGCTGCCGTCTGCGGTCTGGTTTTTGCTGAAAATTGACGTAATGCTTTTAAACAGACCGCCGCTTTCCTTTCCTGAAGACGAAGTTTGCGTCTGCTTCGCGGGGGCCGGCTGTTCGGCTGCTTCCTGTTCGCTGACTTGCTGCTCGATGTCTTTGTCTTTTTCAGAGGAAACCAGCTGCGGCGTCAGATTGGGGTCGTTCAAAATATCCTCGGGAATGGGTATCAGCAGGTTGTTGACGACCTCCGAGGCGACTTTAACTTCGCCGCTGCCGCCTTTTTTAAGCTTTTTTTCTGCTTCGATTGTCTGTTTGACGGCGACATTGTCGGCATTTTTAAAATATGCTTCTTTGGTTATTTGGCGGTTTCTCTGATGCCCGGTGCCTTTGGCCGCAACCCAGACGCTGTCTTCATTGTTCTTTTCCGCCATAGTTGTCCAGCCGGAAGTTGTGTCGTCTTTCTCTTTCTTTTCTGCCGGCGCCTGATTTTCCGTCATACTGCGGATTGTTGCTTTCCCTGTCAGCATGGCCAGCTTATCGGCATTCGGAGTGTCGATAATTTTGGCTTCTGCGGTCTCGATTTTGGCGCTCTGGTCTTTCTCCAGCGGAATAAGCAGGTTCTCCGGCTCCCCTGCGGAAACTTTTATTTGCTCTTTGGACGGAAAATCAGGCGCCGTATCCGGGTTCGGTGCGGCTTTGGCGACTTTGAAAGTCGGCGGCAGCGGTTTGTCGGAGACAAGGTTGTCTTCGTTGTTTCCTTCGCTGTCGTCTTCATCGGGAACGCGGGCGATAATAAAGCTTTCCTCTTCCTCCGCAATCTCGGGGGCGAGAATGTTCTCCGGTTTGGGAGCCGGCTCGGCTTTTTCTTCCCGCGTAATCGGAATGTCCGCTTGCGCCAAAACCGTTTCCGGCTCTTGGGAAACGGTGGTCATTTTCTTCTTCCGGACCCGTTCTTCGTTGGGGCGGATAATCTGAACTTTGGCCTGAACGATTTTATTGCTGAACGGAACCGGGTCTTCAATCGGCTGCTGTAATTCGTTTTCGTCAACCGGCGGAGCACTGCCGATAATATCCTGATAATTTGCCGCAATTTTGTCTTCCATGGTCTGCGGCTTTTCGGCCGGAGGAGCCGCCGGTTCCGCCTTGGAAACCGTCTGTTGCGGAGCCGGCTGAGGCGCGGAAACGGCCTCTGCGGCCTTGACAGAAGCTTCTGCGGTTTTTTCGTTCAGATCAAATTCAATGTCGTTGCCGGCAAAAGTCAGAGGGATAGGGTCTTCTGCCGAAACTTCGGACAGTTTTTCCGTTGAGGGAGAAACGGGCACCGACAAGGCAATTTTTTTAACCGGAATGGTTTTGGCTGCTTTGGCGGGAGAGGGCAGGCTCTTGAAAAACAGGGAAATATTTTTGTTGGGAATTTTAATTTCAGTGTCAGAGGGCTTGGGAACACTGAAAAACTCCTTGTTTACGCTCAAAATCGTGAACAAAGAGAAAACAAAGCTGCAAACAAAAGTTTTTAAACTCGTTTTTCCCATAAAATAAAATCCCTCTAAAGCCTTGATAATTCAATATGCGACTCTTGGCAAGCAGATATAATTTTATGCACAAAGCTTTGAAAAAAAATTTTTCCGTTTGTCGGAATATAGGGGCTTTGCTTTCCCGGAAAGTGATTTTCTGATTTCGGCTTTATTAGAGAAAAATTTACTTTTTAGGGGTAGAAATAAGGTGTTTAGGTTTATTTAACTTCTGTGAATTTTTTGTTACAGGAAAAATTATTACATTAAAACAACGAGTTATCTCTTTTTATCCAAGTCTTTTTAGGCTGGTAAAAATGCTAAAAATTAGCTATCCTAAAAGAGTATAAGAAGTTTTGCTAAATTAATTGAAGGAGAAAGATTATGCAATTTTTAAAGAGAAATATTTTAACTCTTTGCTGCCTGACCTTGTTGGTTGCAATGGGTTTGTGCGGGGATGCCTGGGCTGACGGTGCCAGCTTGATGAGCACGGCGCAGACAAAAACCCGTAACGTATTCGATAACGTAAAAACCATTACCTTTATTCTGGGTGGTTTCGGTTTGGTCGGTATTGCCTTCCAGGCCATTATCGGTAAGGTAAAATGGACTTGGTTTGCCGGCTTGGCCGTTGGTCTGGGTATTCTGGCTGCTGCCGGTTCAATCGTTGAATATGCAACCGGTTCTACCGATGCCGGCTTGGCAACGACTTTCGGTAAGATTTAATCAGCGCTTAGCTGCTTAATGATAACTAAAGGGAGGGAACTATGGAAAACTTAACGAGACATACGCCATATACCCTCCCTTTTGCTTATCTGCTGGCTAAGCTCAGAAATTATTTACGGGAAAAGGGTGAGAAGATGTTGTGCGTAAAATTAAAGAAATTCCTGGTCTTTTCAGTAATGGTGTTTGCTGTTTCTTCAATTTTATTTGCAACAAACTCCTTTGCTGAAGACAAGGCCCTGTTCAGTGATTTAACCAATCACGGAGCTAAAATTTTCGGCGGAATGCGGGAGATTATTTATGCCGTGTCCGGTTTTGGTATTGTCGCGATTGCTATCGGCGGCTTTTTCGGAACCCTGAACTGGAAATGGCTGGTTGCGATCATCATAGGTTTGGTCGTTATTGCGCTGACCGCCGGTATCATCAACTATATGGTTGACAGCGATGTCATCACCGACGAAATGATAACGGACAGTTTGATTAGTGCGAATGACAATCAGAAATGACGGATGATTTAATCACACGGAGCTGAAGGCTTTTATATTATATCGGCTGAAAAAAATTATTAAAGAGACGGAACTAAACAAGGAGGCTGCTATGAGAAACTTACTTAAATTGATAAAAAATTTATCATTTCTGCTTTGTTTTGGTTTCGGCCTGAATTATATGGTAGTGCCGGTTATGGCGCAATCAATCGTACCTCCGGTTATAGAGGAAGAAGCTCCCGATGAAGAAGAAATCGGCGGCTGGAGCACACTGGATAAAAAAACACAAGAAACAATTGCCAAAAATCAGGCACGTAATGCCGCCGCCGGACAAAGTGACGAAGCCCGGGCAATTTATGATGCACAGCAGCAGCGATATGACCAGCGTGACGCCTCCAAAGAAAAATATGCCGACACCTTGAATGCCGGGGATGAACGTATCAGAAATATGGAAGCGCTGACCGAGCAGGCCCAGCAGGGTGTTGCGGCGGCTCAGGAACGCTTGAAAAACGCTAGCACGCCGGAAGAAATGAAGGCGGCCAATGAAGCGTTGAAGCAGGCTCAGCAAGATTTAAAAACAGCTGAAAAAAATCAGAAAGAAGTCGAGAAAGACGTTAAGAAAGACGTTAAGAAAGACAATAAAGCCGCCAAAAAAGAAGCTAAGAAAGAAGAAAAATGCGCCAAAGGCAAATGCGACGATGAAGATCTGGCCGATTTGGCTGCTGCCCGAGCCAGTGCGGAATCTGCTCAAACGGCTTTAGATGCGGCCAACCAGAAAGCCAATGCTTTTTATGCTCAGGACGAAGATGAAGCGGCTGCCGAATATATGGCGGAACGAGATGCGCAGGAAGCCTCTATTGCCGCTGCGGATGATGCCGACGGCATCATTGAGCAGGCCAAGGAAGATTTGGCCGAAGCTCAGTCCAATGCGCCGAAAATGTGCAGCGCGGATGAAATCGGCGGTAACGTCTTTCTGTTGATTGCCTGCAAAGCCACCACCACCTTGGCCGATTTGCGGGTCATCGCTTACATTATTTCCGGTTTCGGTATGGTTGCGCTTGCTTATGCCGCTATTTTCGGAAAAATGAACTGGAAACACTTGGCCAACATCGGTATCGGTTTGTTCCTCTTATCGATGATGACGCCGTTTATCGAGTATTTTACCACCGGCAAAGATAATACCCTGCGTTTTGGTAAATATCTGCCGGCCGGTTTCTCTGATATTCAGGGCAGTGACGGTCAGGTAACCGACTGCGATGAGGATTTGGATAAAAACAGCACTTCCTGTAATCAGATTTTGCCGGAAGTCACGGTTACCGGGAAAAAGCAGAAGTGGTCACTAAAAGATTTGAAAGGCTCGATTACGGCCGGTTTAGATGCGGTCCGCAATGCCAGCGATATGTATAAAGCGGCCAAATCGACGGTCAGCAACGTTAAATCTGCGGTTTCCAATATGACTGCTCAGATTAAGAGCGGTGGCGGCGGACTGGACGGTATTATTAATGCGGCCGGCGCTGTGGCCAATGCAACCGGTACAATTGTCAACTCCGGGCAAGTTCTGGCCAATAATATTGCGACCAATGCCGGTAATCTGTCTAACAATATTCGTGACGCCGGTTCAACCAATGCGGCGCGCGAGGCTCGGGCCGAAGCTCAGGAAACGCTTGATAAGTTAACGAAAAAATGTAATGCCGGTAACTGCAGTGAGCAGGAAAAGAAATATATGGAACAAATGGAAGAAACGGTGAACAATAATAAAACCGGCGTTAATAAATGGCTTGAAAATGACGGAGCCGGCGGTGGTTCGACCATTCTCTCCGGAATTAACAAAGTCGGCAACATTGCCAACAATGCCTCGAACTCGGTTAAAAACGTTGCCAATGCGGCCAATGAAGGCCAGTCCATCGGCGGTGACGGGGCTTTGGGTAAAATTCTCGGTGTCGGCTTCGGTGTCGGAACGGCGGTAACCGAAGGTATGGATACCGCGGAACAAAGTAAACAAAACGGAATGTTTGACTTCCGCAGTGATGCAACCAAACGGGAAGAACAGGCTAAAGCCGAAGAAGAAGCCTTTAAAAAGACTTCCGGCTATGTTAAAAACACGCAGACAACCGCTGACGGCAAAAAGGTCGAAACTCTTGGCGACGGTTCGGTTCGCACCACCTCCAAAGACGGTAAGACTGTAACCACAGTTAATAAGGACGGCACCACCACAACCACCAAAGACGGTACAACGGTTGTTAAAAGCCCGGACGGTTCCAGAACCGTTACTGACAGCGCGGGTAATAAAGTGACCTACGATGCCAAAGGCAACAAGGTTAAAACCGAGCTGGTCAACGAATATAACCGCGCAACGGCTGAAAGTGTCAAAGAAGCCCTGAACGGTAAGAAGGAAGAAGAAAAGAAAGAGGAGAAAAAGGAAGAAAAGCCTGCGGCAACAACGCAAACAACAGGATCGGATTTGTCGAAAATTAAAAGTGCATTAGCTGAACAATGTAAGAGCGGAGATAGCATTTGCAAAACATGTGCTAATTCTGTAAAGTCAACAGATCCGAACAAAGCGGCTGCCGAAGCTCAAGCATGTGTTGAAAAGCTTAATGCAAAACAAGATGAGCTTCAGAAGGAATACGATCAAGAAATGGAAAAATGGTGTAAACAAAAAGGAGTGAAAGAAGAATGCTTTATGGCACCGGAAGGTGCAGATGCTAATCTTACTGCCGCTTGTAAAAAATGCGGTTTCAAGATGGCGTCTCCTTCAAAATGATTTTGATGCACAAACCTGATAGCTAAAAAAGGATGTCTTTGGACATCCTTTTTTTATGTGGTGCCATGCTGCCCGCATTTTCCTTTCCTGTCTTGTTTGTCCCCGTGTTAAGGGATTTTTCATAAAAAAAGGATATACTGAACAATAAGGGAAACCCTTTCCCGGTGGTTGAGATTCGTTTTTGAAACGCAGGCTCAACGACGGGCAGGGTGTTGTTAAGTATAGCTTTTTGTTGCAACTAAATGAGATTGCGCTAGAATCAAACCAAACGTCAGGATTTGTCGCGATGAGAGAAATGATATTAAAAGCCGTAGCCAATCCTCCCAAGATCTTGTGGGGGCCGTTCCTGCCGACGCTTTTAAATCTGGGTATTCAGTTTCCGCTGATGTTTATGTGCATGGGCGTGTTTAAAATGAACCCGCTGATTTTCATTGTAACGATTGTTGCCGCGCACGGCGTTATTGTGCTCTGGGGCGGCAAAGAACCGCACATTTCCTCCATGATTCAGGCTTTCGGCCAATGCCGCCGGATTAGTAACAACCTTTATAAAGAAAAGGGGAATAAATTTGCGCCCTGATTTTGACTTTTTTACGATTTTTGTTCAAGGCTTGTCCAGCATTGAGGTTGCGGTCGCCGTCATCGGCTTTGTTTCCGCGGCCGCTTTTGCCGGATTATGGGCCACCAAATTAGGCCGGATTATTCTGCCTCAGCCGCAGGAATCCCGGGTGGCTGACTTTTTGCCCTTTAACAAGCTGATGGCTGACGGCATAACCATCCGCTGCTATAATGGCTCTTTTGCCCGCGTGTTCAAGGTTGAAGGGGTCGATTTGTCGTTTGTGACGGATGAAAAAAGCCTGTCCATGATGGAGGCGCGCAAATCATGGATTGATTCAATGTCCGACCTGCAGGTGGTCTGCCGGGTGATTACCCTGCGCGAAAGAATTTCCATGGAAGCCGACAGCGGCGATTTCGGCAACCAGCTGCTGGAGCAGATTTCCATGACCTGGCGCAACAATTTGGATCGCGTTTACAGCAACGGCCACTATATCGTCCTTTCCGTGGCTGACCGCCCTGAGGCGCTAAAAGACCTCAACTACGCTTCTCAGGCACTGCTCGCCACTTTGAACGATTACGGCGTTAAACCGATGTTTGAAACTGAAGACAGTGCCGCCGCCGACAGCCCGCTGGCAATTTTTTCCAAGATTTGCAGCCCGCTCTCCAAGCCGATGCCCAAAGTGCGCGGAGCCGAGGGATATCAGCTCAATGAACTGCTGACTGCCGACCATATCCATTTTACCGATGAAAAAGGGCTGATTAAATTCTTCTCCGGCGACAAGGAAATGTTTGCCATTGTTATGGGCATTCGCAGTTCGGGTGATTATATGGACGAGGGAATGATTGCCTCGCTGCTCTCGATTGACTGCGAACTGACCATGCTTCATAACGTTAAGCCTATTTTCAAACCGCACGCCCGCGCTTTGCTGATGCAGCAGCAGCGCATGGCCGCAGTGACCAGTTTTTCGCCGGATGTCATCAACCAATACAGTGAAGCCCTGTCTGCCATTGAAGACAGCGACGCCGATTATCAGGCGCTGACCGAATATGCCATGGACATTATTATCAAAGGCGAAACCATGGAGGAAATCGAATTCGGCGAAAGCGAAGTGCAGCGTATCTGCCGTCTTTTCAGCGTTACTCCGGTTCGGGAGGGCTGGGTGGCTCAGGCGGCTTTCTTTAACCAGTTTCCGACTTATGACGCTTATCCGCGCACTTATCGTTATTTGTCGCGGGTTGTTGCCATGGCCATTTCTTTTGACAAACCGTCTGAAGGCCTGCCGAAGAGTGACTGGGGTCCGGGAGCCATTTCCATTTTCCGCACCACTTCCGGTTCGGCTTACCGTTTCCAATTCCATGTTTCAACCGAAGATTCCGCTGTGGCCCACTGTTGCATTATCGGACCGACCGGACAAGGTAAAACCACTTTGCTGACCTTCCTTGCCGGACAGGCGATGCGCCACCATGACCTGAAAGTTTTCTTCTTTGACCGTCACCGCGGTGCGGAAATCTTTACCCGTGCGGTTCAAGGGGCTTATGTCGGTTTTGACGGCGATGAAAAAAACGTCTCTCTTAACCCGTTTGACTGCCGCAACACGCCGAACAACCGCGCCTTTCTCCGCCGCTGGCTGAAGGCGATTACCATGGTTGACGATGCCCTGTCCGAAAAGGAAATCGGCCGCGCGGTGACCACGGCGTTTGACTATCTGAAACCCGAGGAACGGATTTTGAAAAACCTTTACAAAAGCTGTTTTTCGCCGACCGGCAATATGCGCCGCGAGCTCTTCCGCTGGATTAATCCTGACCAGTACGGCAATATTTTCAATGCCGAAAACGACAGCCTGGACTTGGCCAGCAAACGCTTTATGGCTTTTGACTTTACCCATATTTTTGAAGACGAAACGCTGGCTCCGGCCGTCATCAGCTACATCATGCACCGTATTATGGCTGAAACCGGCGATACCGGCGTACCCTCGCTGATTATGATTGATGAAACCGCGCCGATGTTAAAACACCCGATGTTCCGCGATTACTTTATCATCGGTCTGCAGGAAGGACGTAAAAAACGTCAGGCTTACCTCTGCGCCTTCCAACAGCCGAACATCATTGACAAACTCGGTGTCGGCGAGGTTATTCGCGGTCAGTGTCAAACCGTCATCTTTTTCCGTAACCCGCAGGCCATGCCGGAAGACTATGCCAACTGGAACCTGACCCAGCGCGAAATCGACTTTATTTTCGGCAAAAGCTACCGCGATTTTCCTTATGCGATTTTGCTTTCCCGCCCGGCAACCGGTGAATCTGTTATTCTGGACGTCGATTTAAGCGGTCTCGGGCCGTATCTGAAACTGTACAATTCCGGCCGTAAGAACGTTCTGCTGGTTGAAGAACTGATTAAGGAATACGGCGAAGCGAACTTTGTTACAAAATATTTAAATATTGGCTGATATGCATATTAGGCGTTTATAAATGGCGCAAATTTTGGTATTATTAAAATATACGGTTACTTGGCGTATGGAGGTTGCAATGAGTATTTTAAAACATCAAAAACTGATAACCCTGTTTGGGTTGTCATTGCTCATGTCTCTGTCCTCTCCGGCACAGGCGCAATGGCCTACGCTGGATTTGACTGCAATTAAAGAGGGAATTTCCTCCAAAATCGAACTGGTCAAACAGTCCAAAATCGTAACCGAAGCCACCAAACAGGGCGGCAAAATGAACAGTGCCATCGGCGATGCCAAATCCTCCGTAACCAAATTTGCCGGTGACAACCTCGAAAAAGCCAAGAAAAAAGCCGAAAAACTCCAGAAAGAAAAAGAACGCCTGGAAGAAAAGAAGAAAAAATTAGAAGAGAATTAGAGGGAAAAATCAAAAGAGAGTTTGAAGAGAAACAAAAAACTGAATTAGAGGAAAGAAGAAAACAAGAGTTAAAAGAAAAAAAGAAAAAAGATCAAGAAGAAAAGAAAAAATTAGAAA
>ENA-OUQW01002679-OUQW01002679.1-human-gut-metagenome-genome-assembly--contig:-NODE-2679-length-14326-cov-5.009250_pt1 | contig 14326 bp, 8 predicted proteins | sample MGYA00248464_ERZ548849 | MGnify/ENA primary metagenome ERZ548849 (study PRJEB26491, sample SAMN04978193) | human gut metagenome | host: Homo sapiens | study: EMG produced TPA metagenomics assembly of... | reverse complement strand
TACAATGAACAAGCTCATTGTATTGCCAATTACCTTTTTATGGCTGAACTGTTACTATCTATGCAATTTAATTAAGGATAATGAGAGTTTTGCAAATGGTTATTAAAACATATATTCTTGAAAATCTTCGTTTTGTGAAGATAAAGAGAGTGCATTAACGAAGAAAGGCGGCAGATTGATATGTTAAGGACATTTAATACACATAATATTAGAAAACAGCAGGAATTAACGGGAAAATACTGGGATTTTTCTCCTTGCGTGGGCAAATATGCAGGTGAACATTTTAAGGTTGCAACGCCTTGCTGCTGGGAGAGTCATCCGAAGTTTGCTGGGTATCGTGGAGAGGGAGAATACACCACGATATTTAAAGCTGGTGGAAATATAAGACTTGAATTTAAGGGGATAAGCCACACAGCAGAAGTATGGCTTGACGGAAGGAAGATTGCAAAACATTATAATGCATATACGATATTTGATGTTGTGTGCATTAATCTTTCATATGGCGAGCACACGCTGACAGTAAGAGCCGATAACAGATTCAGCGAAAAAAGTGCATTACATATACCAAATGATTATATGTCATATGGTGGAGTGAGCCGCCCTGTAGTGCTTGAGCAAATATCAGATGTTTATATTAGAAATGTTCATGTTACACCTTACAAAGCAGACGGAAAATGGAAAGCAAAGATTGAAATTTATCTTGAAAATACAAAGGGTAATAAATATGGAGATAAAGATTGTTTTAAAATAAATGAGACAGAAAATATAAGTGAAAATAACAGATGTGTGTCAGATGGAGAGAATGATATAAAAAATTCTGAAAACAGAAGCGTGGATGTTTTGGTAAAAGTGGCAGGAGAAAATTTAATATTAAAAAATATTGATGTAGAAAAAAATAATATTGTTAAGGCAGAAATAGAATTTGATAACATAAATGAATGGACACCAGAAACACCTGAACTTTATTATATTGAGGTTAAACTTTTAAGAAATGAAAAGGCGTTTGATGACCTTATTGACAGATTTGGGTTCAGGGAGATAAAAGTATCGGGAAAAGAAATACTTTTAAATGGGGAGAAAATAAGGATAAAAGGTGTCTGCCGTCATGAGGATCATCCACAGTTTGGGTGTGCACTCCCATTTGCGGCTATTGCGGCAGATATTGAGCTTGTAAAGGATATGGGTGCAAATTCGATAAGGACATCACATTATCCAAATGATGAGATTTTTCTTGATATATGTGACGAGCATGGAATACTTGTGTGGGAGGAAAATCATGCGAGAGGTCTTAGTGAGGAGAACATGAGAAATCCTAACTTTGAACCGCAGGCAGAAAAGGTGATAGAGGAGATGATACCGGCACATTATAATCATCCGTCAATTTATATATGGGGGATATTAAATGAGTGTGCGAGTGACACGGAGTATGGAAAAGAGTGTTATAAAAAGCAGTTTGACATAATAAGAAAACTTGATACATCAAGACCGTGTTCATTTGCAAGCTGTAAAGTTAAGACGGACATATGCTTTGAGCTGCCGGATGTGGTTTCATATAATATTTATCCTCTGTGGTATCATGACACTGAGCCGGATGAATATCTCGATGACCTTTATAAATGGGTGCAAAATGAAACTAAAGGTGTGGGAAAACCATTTATGATAACGGAGATAGGAGCAGGTGGTCTTTACGGCTATAGAAACAATTATGATTCAAAATGGACGGAGGAGTATCAGGCAGAAGCACTTAGAAAACAGCTTACAGCGGTATTAGGGTATAAAGACTGTATTGGTGTTTATATCTGGCAGTTTTGTGATATAAGGATAAGTGATGAGTGGTTTGGCACAAGACCAAGAACGATGAACAATAAGGGGATTGTTGATGAATTTCGCAGAAAAAAACTTGCTTACAATGTGGTAAAGGAGATTTTTAACAAATAAAAGATACTTTGTATTTGAGGTGATTATGTTTTTTTGTTATAATTGTCTATGATAGATATATTTTAGAAGTGAAATAAACACTTTGCCGGCTAGTAAGTGTATTCAATAACTATATGGCTTTAAGTGGATTGTGAATATCCGCTTGACTAAATAAAGAATGGAAAGGGAAGTAGAATTATGCCTGTTATAAAAAAAGGAAATTGTTATATGGCTCCGAGTGCTGATATAATCGGGGATGTCACTTTGGACGAGGATGTCAATGTATGGTATCATGCAACCATAAGGGCTGATGCGGACAAGGTTTATATAGGAAAGAAAAGCAATATTCAGGATAACTGCGTAATTCATGTCGATGAGGGGTATCCGGTTCGTATAGGTGACAAAGTGACCGTCGGACACGGTGCGATAATACACGGTTGTGAGATTGGGGACTGCTCTCTTATCGGTATGGGTGCAATATTGCTTAACGGCTGTAAGATAGGGAAAAACTGCCTGATAGGAGCAGGTGCACTTGTAACGGGTGGTGTTGATGTGCCTGACGGCTCGGTAGTGCTTGGAAATCCGGGTAAGGTTGTAAGAAAGATAAGAGATGAAGAACTAGAAGCGAATATAAAAAATGCGGGGGAGTATGTAAAAGAGGCGAAGGAGAGGTTTGAGGTTGAGTGTCTGCCATAACTATAACTAATATATAAATGCAAAAAAAGATTATACGCAATGTATAATCTTTTTTTTGACCGCCATACGCAGTCGAAAATCATTTTGTAAAAAACTTATTTTAACCTTGTATATGTAATTTTGAATGGTAATAACAAATTCATTATATGATATATATCAATATAATGCAAGTGATTTTTAACATATTCCTAAAACTAATGAAACGACAAATGCCAAATCGTGAATAGTAATCAAAATATAACATGATATATGCAAAATGTCAAATTAACCATGATGAAAGCGGTAGAAATATTTTGATTAAAAAGAGGTAAGAGGTGTATTCAAAGAGGGATTGGGAATAAAAAAGGTGGTATAAATACTTGAATAATATAAATGAATGTTGTATATTATAAATAAGTGCAAAATAAAATTCAATGTCATTTCATTATGGTTTGAAAATAGGAGGATGTATATGAAAAGAAATAAACCGGTTTTAATGGATAGAGCAAATGTTTGTGATAGTACAAATAAAACAATGGAGCAGTTATATAATATTGCTTTGGATATTGGAACTTCATCAGTTGGATGGTGTGTTACGGATATGAATGGCAAATTGATGAAGTTTAAGAGAAGAAATATGTGGGGAGCAAGATTATTTGATAAAGGACAGACAGCGGAAACAAGAAGATTAAAAAGAAGTCTGAGAAGAAGATATGCGAGAAGAAGGCAGAGAATAATTTTACTTCAAAATTTATTGGGAGATATGGTTAATCAAAAAGATAAGAATTTTTTTGTAAGGCTTAATGAAAGTTTTTTGTGGAAGTGTGATAAGACAGAAAAATCAGATTATTTATTGTTTGCAGATAAGGATTATACGGATAAAGAATATTATAAGAAATATCCAACAATCTATCATTTAAGAAAACATTTGATTGAGTCAAATGAAAAAGCTGATCCAAGAATGGTTTATCTGGCAATACATAATATTATTAAACATAGGGGTCATTTTTTGTATCAGGGGCAGAAATTCGAGGAAGTAAGTGATTTGTCAGATATAATAAATGAATTAAGTGACTGTTTAAAATGTAATTTTGAAGGGGCAGAGTTTAAAATAGAAAAAGAAGTTATAGAAAAAGTGGAAGAAATTTTCAATGAAAAAACAAAAGAAGGGGTAAATAATGAACATAAGAAAAGTAAGGCTGAAAAATGCGAAGATTTAGAGAAGATTTTAGTTGATAATAAATGGGATAAAAAAATAAGTAAAGAAATAGCCAAAGCCTGTCTTGGGTATAAATTTAATGTAGGAACTGTAATTGGTGAAAGTGAACTTAAAGGAGAGGATGGAAAAAGTATAAAAATACAATTTGATGACAGTAAATATGAAGAAAAAATACTGGAGCTTGCAGAAAAAATAAATGATAAGATTGAAATAATTAACATATTACAAAATGTTTATAGCTGGATTGTTATGGAAGACATTTTATCTGGATATAAATATATCTCCAATGCAATGGTTGATAAATATGAAAGACATAATAAACAATTAAATATGCTTAAAAGATTATTTAGAAAGTATTTATCAAGGGATGATTATTTGGAATTTTTTAGAAAAGAAAAGGGTAAAGAAAAAGATGAAAATAAGGAAAAATATATTATAAATTATGTAAATTATATTAAAAGAAATAAGCGATGTGCAAATACAAAAGGGACAGCAAGAGAAAATCTTTATAAGGAGATTAAAGGAAAATTTAAAGGTATGGCTGAAAATGATGTGGAGTATCAGTTGATTTTACAGGAAATGGATAATGATGAATTTTTGTTAAAGCAAAAAGATGTAAATAATTCAAATATTCCGTATCAGATAAATCTCATTGAATTAGAAAAAATAATTGATAATCAGGGGAAATATTATCCTGTATTGCTGGAAAATAGAGAAAAAATAATTAAATTACTTACATTTAGAATACCATATTATATTGGACCGGTAAATCCAAGAAAAAATGATAATAAATTTGCGTGGGTAAAGAAGAAAGAGGGGCATGAGACAGAAACTGTTAATCCGTGGAACTTAGAAGAAATTGTAGATATTGATGTAACTGCCGAGCGTTTTATTGATAATATGACCGGATTTTGCACATATTTACCAGAAGAAAAAGTATTACCAAAAAATTCTTTGATATATCAGGAATACAAGGTATTAAATGAACTTAATAAAATAAAGGTGAATGATAAAGGATTAGATATAAAAACAAGAAATGACATTATTGAGGGAGTGTTTAAGAAACAAAAAAATATAAATGAAAAAACATTAAAAAACTATTTGTTATCTATCAATTATCTGGGAGCAAAAGTGATTGAGGAATATAAGATTGAAGGATACCAGGGTGATAAGCAATTTGCTAATTCTATGGGAAGCTATATTGATTTTAAAAAAATATTAGGAAGTGTTGATGTTAGAAATTTGGATATGATTGAAGAAATAGTGTATTGGCTTACTGTTTTTGAAGAAAAAAGCATAGTAAAACGTAAAATGATACAAAAATATAGTGATAAATTATCAGAAAAGCAATTATCAAGAATACTTGATTTGAAATATGACGGCTGGGGAAGATTTTCCAAAAAATTTTTAACAGGGATATATGGAGATTATTATGGCGAAAAGAAAACAATTATGGATGTTTTAAAAGAAGATAACAAATTGCCTAATTTAATGCAGATTATAAATAAAAAGGAGTTTGGATTTAATGAAATAATAGAGAAAAACAGAATTAAGCTGGATGAGGGAGAGGTGCTTAAAGATGCTATTGATAAAATACACTGTTCGCCTGAGGTACGGAGAGGAATATGGCAGAGTATGAAGCTGGTAGAGGAGGTAATAGAGATTGAAAATGGTGTACTTCCTCAAAATATTTATATAGAATTTGCCAGAAGTGAAGAAGATAAAAAAAGAACAAAAAAACGAAAAAATAAATTAGAAGCTGCATACAAAGTTTTGAAAAAAGAAATAGATGTGTATAATGAAAAGGTTTTAAAGGAGTTGGGTGAATATAAAGAAAAACTTGATGACGAAAAAGTTTATTTATATTTTTTGCAAAACGGTCAATGTATGTACACAAAACAGGAATTAAATCTGAATGGATATTTAAAAGATTGTGAAATAGACCATATAATTCCGCAGTCCGTATATGACGAAGATAGTTTAGATAATAAAGTGTTGGTATTAAAGGGGGCAAATCAAGAAAAAGGAAACAGAATACCTTATGATTATATAAAAGAAAAAAATAAAGTTAATTGGGAAAGTATGAAAATATGGTGGGAAAAATTATATAAGTGTGGTTTGATGAGTGAGAAAAAATATAAAAGATTAACTACGCAGAATATAGGAGAAATTATAAATAGCGGATTTATAAAACGCCAATTGACAGTTACGAGCCAGATGATAAAAAATGTTGCTAATCTTATAACTGATTATTATGGTGGAAAAGTTAATGTAATGGCAGTTAGAGCAGCATTTTCGACAAAAATAAGGAAAACATATTCTGAACTTGTTAAGGGAAGTGATGGAAATTACATTGAAAAAAATGATGGGGATTGTTTTATTAAGAATAGATTTTTGAATGATTTTCATCATGCACATGACGCATATTTAGCTTCTATAATAGGAAAATATTTAAATACGGTATATCCTAAAATGGCAGATGAAATAAATTATAATAAGTATATTAAATATTATAATGAACAATGTAAGAAAAATAGAAAACAGAAATTTAATTTTATTTTATCAAAATTTGATAAGATTTTTGAAAGAGATGGAGAGATTGTCTGGAATGGAGTGGAGCAGATTAAATATTTGAAAAATATCTTAAATTACAGGGATTGTATCATAACACATAAACTTGAAGAAAATACGGGAAGTTTTTATGATGAAAATAGATTGCCGAAAAATGACAAAAGTGAAAAATTGATACCAATAAAAGAAGGTCTTCCGGTAGAGCGTTATGGTGGATATCAAGGTGGCGAAGCTGCGTACAGTTGTCTGATATCATATGTAAAAAAGAAAAAACAACAGCTTGAATTAGTAAAAATTCCGGTGATGACAGCAAAAAAGATTTATGATGGAAAAACAACACTTGAAAATTATCTTAAAGAAAAGATGTGGTTAGATGATATACATATAATCCGCAAAAAGATAATGAAATATCAGTTGATAGAAGAAGATGGATGTAGATATTATCTGGTATCTGCGGAAGAACTTGCAAATGCAAAACAGCTTGTACTCGGAAGTAAGAATGTCAGATTTAACCGTATATTAAATATAATTGAAGATAATGGATACAATGGATATTCTCCTGAATATATACAGAGGGGATTAGATGATTTTTATGAATTTTTAATTGCTAAAATTCAAAAAGAGTTTGGAAGGAGCAGTTCTGTAGCTGAAGAAATTTATGATACGAAAGTATTTTATGAATTAGAGAGTGCGAAAGATAAGGGAGATTTTATAATGGAAATATTAAAATTGACTAATATAGGATCAGATTATCCATATTTAAAAAAATATAAAAAGTATAATAAAATCTCGTCATCTCTGATAGACAGAAAGGGAAGAAGTAAATATCAAGGATACAAGATAAAACCGGGAACAGTTTTAATAGATCAGTCTGTTACGGGTTTATATGAGAGGAGGTTAGAACTTTGAGTTGGAGAACGGTAGTTGTGCAGAGTAGAGCTAAATTATCTTAGGATTAAGGCAAATGCTGATGAAAAGATAATTGAAAAGCTTTTTAAAATAGTTGAATTAGTTCAGTGCCTGGATTTGGCAAAATTGATAATCATTGTAAATGTGAAACAATACTTAGATTAAGATGAACTAGTTGAATTTTATAAGTATTGTGTGTATAATAATGTAAAGTTACTATTACTTGAAAGAGGTTCAGAAGTGTCTCCTTTGGAAAGAGAGAGAATACTTTTTGTTGACGAGGATTATGATGAATTTTTTAAGCAATAAGATGTAAGTGGTTATAGGTGTATGAAATTTTGAATGGTAACACAACTACTTAAATTGTAAATGACAAAAGTATTCATGTTTTAGGTGTATGTAATTTTGAATGGTAACACAACTTCATTATCAATAGAACAAGTCCATGTAAGTTTTAGGTGTATGAAATTTTGAATGGTAACACAATGTATTATGGGTGGAAGAACAGCATACCCTTGTTTCAGGTATATGTAATTTTTAATGGTAACACAACGATACACCTTGCGATACTGACGCAACGATTGTTTTAGGTGTATGTAATTTTGAATGGTAACACAACAATTCTCAATATCTTACACCCCCAGCATTATGTTTTAGGTGTATGTAATTTTGAATGGTAACACAACTGATGATTTCAAGGGAAGTGCTGCATATGTGTTTTAGGTGTATGTAATTTTGAATGGTAACACAACTCGTTATCAGCTTATTAGATGACGAAATTGTTTTAGGTGTATGTAATTTTGAATGGTAGGAAACAGTGCTGTGATAAACTATAATTCACATTTCCAACGCTATTAAAAGGTCTGTATTATCAAATCAGACAATACAGACCTTGTTTATAAATTATTTTTTTTCTATTACTTACGAAGTCATACGGATATTCGCAATCCGCTCTTCTTCTTGCTTATAACACCATCAAAAATTATTTGATAGTGTTAAAACTCTCAATCCTACATTCGTGTATTTTGGTTTTCTTATCATAATTGATTCCTATAAGCAGTATATTTCCAGTGTAATCTTTTAAAGAGGCAGGATATTGTTTTTCTTTTATCTGGCTTATCGCAGTTTTTGTATTTTTATTCCATTTCAATTCGACAATCAATGCAGGGTATTCATTTATATATTCAGGTTTTGGAAAATATATAAAATCAGCAAATCCGCGACCTGTAGGATATTCCCGTTTAGGCTTGAAGTAATATTGCAAGGTGCTTAAATATGCTATACTCAAAATACTGCTTAAGGAATTTTCATTGTTGTATGTTATTGACGGAGCATAGTCATTGTGTATTTCTTCTATATATTCAGCGACAGCGTTTTCATCAAAATCCAGAGTTGCTTCTAACAACTCATACGATTTTTGCTGAAATGTAATGAAATCATTCCATTTATTTCGTTTCGTCGCTTTTATCAGTTCAAGTCTTAATTCTTCATTTGGTACAAAAGCAGTTTCTTTATCTTCATTGTAACCAAGATATCCAAGATGAATTAAATAGGTAATTATATCATCTTTATCTTTAAAATTAATTGTATCATTTTGAAAAGAAGATACATCTACCGGAACTTCATCTCCGGATATCATTTTTATTATGTCTGCTCTTAAACCGTCAAAATCCATATTTATTAGAGGAAGTATGGTGTTATATGTGCCTGTTTCCGACCAATAACTTTTGAATTTGCCCTTTAGCATTACATTTACAACAGCTTTTGGATTGTAAATTTCGTAATTGTTTAAATTGTAGCCATCGTACCAGTGTTTAACTTTTTGAAAATCTATATTGTAATCATTGCATAATTTTTCGACTTCATAATCAGTAAAACCTATATATGGAGCGAGTACATTTGAATCGAGCATTGTAAATTCATCAAAATTATTTAAAGCTGACTGCGTTTTTATCTTTTTAATAGGAAGTATCCCTGTTAAATATGCGAGTGCTATATATTTGGTTGGTTCGCTGCCTTTAAATAATCCGCGGAGAAAATTAATGTAATCGTTCTGAATACTTTCATTAGATGACTCATCACGGATAAACACATCCCATTCATCAATTATTATAATGAACTGAGAACCTGTTGCAAAATTAATTCTTGATAATGAATCAGGAAGTGAAGTTATATCGGGTTTTAATACAGCAGGGTATAATTCACGCAGTTCAGATATTATATTTTGTGTAATAAATGAAATGACATTTTCAGGTTTCCCGGCTGGTTCAATGCACCATTGAATGTCAAGATGGATCACATTATATTTATTGAGATTTTTTTCATAGTTATCGGTAGAAGATATTGCTAACTTATCAAATATTTCTGATGAGTTACAGCCGATACTATAATATGCGGTAAGCATATCTGCCGTTATGGATTTGCCAAATCTTCTGGGACGGCTGTTGCAGATAAATGCCTGTGTTGTTCCTAATACTTTATTTGTATAATCAAGCAGCATACTCTTGTCTACATATATTTCAGATTTTATAGCTGCCCTAAAAGCTTTATTTTCAGGATTTACAAATCTTCCCATACTCATATCCTTTCCGTTTTGTTTATTAGCAAAACATTAGGCATTTGCGAAACTATCATAAGCCTTGATTAGATTGTGCAAATATAACAAATACCATAGTTAGTTTCGCAATTACCTATACTTGCAATGATAATAATTAAAATTCAGACTGTAAAAACCGCTTAAGTACCTCCAGCACTCCATTTTCCCAATAAGGGGCACAGGTATGCTTTGCTGCCGCAATAACCTCCGGTCTTGCATTTGATACGGCATAACTTTCGCCTGCACCTTTTAACATCTCTGTATCGTTGAGATTATCACCGAAACAGCAGACTTCATCAGGTGCGATATTGTATTTGTCCATTAAAAATGAAACGGCAGTCCATTTGCTTATGCCGCTGTGATTACAGTCAACCCATTCTTTTCCGGCGGAAGTGACATGAGCTTTGTCTTTCCATGCAGGTATGAAGTGCGGTGAGCAGAGTTCTTCGCAGGAATCGGGATGGTAAACAGTGAATTTTATAATATCATCATTTTCAAGTTTTGTCAGGTCATCGATTTCACGCATCTCAAAACCATAAGAGTCCCTGAGTCTGTGGAAAATTGGACTTGCACCGTCTTCAGCATAGCAAAGGTCAGGACTTGCCGCAAAATAATCACAAGCAGGAAGTTCATCCCTTACCATGCGGCACATATCTTTCCAGAGTTCATTTGACATGGGATATGTTTTTAAAATCCTGTCAGGAGTACGCACGACAGTACCGCCGTCAGTTATATACATCAGTTTATCTTTGATGGGAGCAAAGAGTTTCTGCTCACTTGAAAACTGTCTGCCTGAGCAGACGGTGAAGATAATTCCCTTATCAATAAGTTTGCTTATAACAGTCATATATTCAGGATCTATTATGAGAGTACCGTCTTTGACAAGAGTACCGTCAATATCTGTAGCAATCAATTTAATCATATACAATAAAACCTCATTTCTTTAAATTCAGTTGAAATCTTGTTTCATTATTATATATTAGAAATTTCAGTTATGCAAATATTATACGGAGAGTGCCGATATTTTGTAACGGTTCTGAAGCTGCAATATAATGAGCAGGCTGCAACAATAACACAGTGCTTGGACTTCTTAACAGTTTTAAATCTACAATATAAAGAGCAAACTCGTGTAGTACAGACTATATTTGAGGGGCGGAACAGTTACCACACTTTACAATTTTTAAAAATTTACTATAATTAATAATGCAAAGGGCAACCGGTATAGCAATAACATATAATTGCAAAATTCAAACACATATATATTTAAGCTTGGCAAATGCCAAAGCAATATAAAATTAAAGAAAATTTAAGGAGGTCTTATCATGAACGAGACATTAAAAGTATTAGAATCAAGAAGAAGCTGCAGAAATTTTAAAAGTGAGCCTGTTGAAAACGAGAAGTTAGAGGCAATTATCAAAGCCGGAACTTACGCACCGACAGGAATGGGTAAGCAGTCACCTATAATAATCGCTGTGACGAACAAGAAGCTTCGTGACAAAATTGCAGAGGAAAACCGTAAGATAGGGGGATGGAATGAGGGTTTTGATCCGTTTTACGGTGCACCTGCAATTCTTATAGTTTTGGCAGACAAATTTATGCCTACATATAAATATGACGGTTCGCTCGTCATGGGTAATCTTATGAATGCTGCTGAGAGTCTTGGAGTGAACAGCATTTGGATTCACAGGGCAAAGGAAGAATTTGAGTCAGATTTTGGAAAGAAGATTTTAAAAGATTTAGGAATAGAGGGTGACTATGAGGGTATAGGTCACTGTGCCATAGGCTATGCGGCTGAGCCGTTGCCACAGGCAGCAAAAAGAAAAAATGACTATGTTTATTATGTAAAATAAAGTGAGGCTAAAAATATGATATCAGAAAAAAGCGGTGTGTTATATAATGAACTGCTTAAAAAAGGTTTTAATGAAGAACTTTGCAAAGAGATAGCATACCGCTATATGAATACTGACTATACGGCGACGAGGATGCTTGGGTATCTTTACCGGGTCAGCAGTCTGAGTGAGGAAATGCTTATCGATGAGATGCTGGCTATACTTGATGACCGTGAGAGATTTCGTAAAAAACACGAGATGGAGTCGGCACAGGCAGCCATAAATAAAGTTTATAATGACGGACTTGACTAAAAAAGAAATGAGGATAAATATGAGCGTTACATTTGCCGGGACTATGCGAGGATATGAAAAAAAGAATATTATAAAAGATGTGATTGCGGGAATAATCATTATGGCTGTCTCAATTCCTATTTCGATGGGGTATGCACAGATAGCAGGGCTGCCAGCCGTTTGTGGACTGTACGGTTCGGTGTTTCCAATAATCGCATTTGCACTGCTGTCTACATCACCACAGTTTGTGTTTGGTGTGGATGCGGCTCCGGCGGCACTTGTAGGTTCGGCACTTATCAGTTTTGGGATAGAGAGCGGTTCAAAGGAAGCACTTACAGCAGTTCCTATGATAACATTTTTTGTGGCACTCTGGCTTTTTGTGTTTTATCTTATGAAAGCAGGAAAACTTGTAAATTATATATCAGCTCCCGTTATGGGAGGGTTTATAACGGGGATATGCACTACTATAATATTGATGCAGGTGCCAAAACTACTCGGAGGAACTTCAGGAACAGGGGAATTGCCCGAACTTTTAAGTCATTTTGCGGAAACGATAGGGAGCATAAATATACCGTCGCTTATACTCGGTGTTTCGGCACTTATAATACTTACTGTTTCTAAAAAAGTTATGCCTAAGTTTCCGATGGCGGTATTGCTGATGGGTGCCGGAGCAGTTATGACATATTTTCTGCCGGTCGGTTCATGGGGCATAAAGACGCTTGATAAAGTGGAAACGGGACTTCCGAAGTGGGCGTTGCCTGATTTTTCAGTCGTGCCTTTAAAGGATGTTATAACGGTCAGTCTTTCCGTGGCGGTCGTGATACTTGCCGAGACACTTCTTGCCGAAAATAATTTTGCACAAAAGAATGGCTACAAGATAGACGACAATCAGGAGATACTCGCTTTTTCGGTGGGAAATCTTCTAGCATCACTTACGGGATGTTGTCCTATAAATGGCTCTGTCTCACGAACGGCAATGGGTGAGCAGTATCAGGGAAAAACGCAGCTTATGGGTATCGTTGCAGGAATTTCAATGATGGCATTACTGTTGTGTGGAACAGGTTTTATAGGTTATCTTCCTGTGCCGGTGCTTACGGCTATAGTTATCTCAGCACTGGCAGGTGCAACAGAGTTTGAACTTGCGGCAAGGCTTTGGAAAGTCAGCAGGACTGAGTGTCTGATATTTGCCGGTGCGTTTATGGGAGTTCTTTTTCTTGGAACGATAAACGGTGTTCTTATAGGAATAATCTTATCTTTTTCAGAAATGATAATCAGGACTTCAAAGCCGGCAAGATGTTTTCTTGGAATACAGCCGGGACACAGGCATTTCCGTGATATTGAGGAGGGCAGACAGATACACGAGGTAAAGGGAGTTGTTATCTATAGATTTAGCAGTAATCTTTTCTTTGCAAATGTTTCGGTTTTGCAAAAAGATATAGAAAATAGTCTAAAAGCCGACACAAAAGCTGTCATAATAGATGCGAGCGGTGTAGGAAGCATTGATATAACGGCGGCGGACCGACTTGTGATTTTGCAAAAGAGCCTTGAGGAAAAAGGCATAAGATTTTATATAACTGAGCATATCGCAGACCTTAACGAACAGATGAGAAAACTTGGGATAGGCTATCTTGTAGAGGCAGGCTGTGCAAGAAGAACAATACATATCGCTCTTAAGGATATGGGGATAAACCGTCCGTATCCGTTGGAGGGAGGAGTTGACAACGAGGAGATAAGCGGCTCAAGAAAAAGAGCGGATAATCGTGTGCAGGAGTTTGTCTGGGCTTTTGGAAAGCATACGGAAGAAGAAATAGAAAAACAGATAGTAAATCAGATAAAGCAGCTTAAAAAAGATGTAGGAAAAATTGATGTTGAGAAACTTATGCACGGAGCATGGACGCATATGGAGGAGCTTGACCAGGATGAGTGGCTTGAACATCTTGAAGAACATTTAAAAGAAATCGTTAATATTTCAGGGAAAGATGAAAAGACGCTCGCAATAAAGCTTGAAGAACACAGAAAAGAGGTTTACGAACATATCTCCGAGCATCATCCGGAGCTTGCAAAGCGTTTTAAAGAGAGAAGACATATACTTGATGAACATTTAAAAGAACGCAGACCTGAGGTTTATGAACTTGTTGTCAGGATGCGTGATAAAGTACAACAATGAAAAAGCTGTCAGGTAGTGGCAGTTAATGGTGACAGTGATATCTATTTAGAATCCATTTGAAAATATGGACTTTTGAGCCTTGATGCAGAATCACAGGACAATTAAAAAGGGCACTTGATTTCTCAAATGCCCTAGTGTATAATCTACTTAGA
>ENA-OUQW01002674-OUQW01002674.1-human-gut-metagenome-genome-assembly--contig:-NODE-2674-length-14345-cov-3.051435_pt1 | contig 14345 bp, 21 predicted proteins | sample MGYA00248464_ERZ548849 | MGnify/ENA primary metagenome ERZ548849 (study PRJEB26491, sample SAMN04978193) | human gut metagenome | host: Homo sapiens | study: EMG produced TPA metagenomics assembly of... | reverse complement strand
GATATGGTATTTGACCTGTATATTCTCCGTGGAACTTTAAGTCATTCATAACCTCATATTCACTCATTCCAACTCTAACTCTTTGAGTTTCTAAATTGTAATCGTACATAATTCATTCCTCCTTTTTATTATGTGTTTTACTTTTCCTTGATTACAATACTATTATATCACTTTTGTTGTTTTTTGTCAACACTTCTTATAAAATTATTTTTTGATTTTTGATTTTTTCTAACTATCTTATCTATTTTATCAATTACTATATAGGTAAATAAGTAAATGGTAAATAAAGAAAAATGTTGAAAAAAAACTTTATAATAAAAATAATTGTTTTTGACTTGAAAAAGTTTATTTACCATTTACCCTCCCTCCCCCTACAAACCCTTTGTTTATAAGGGTTTCCACAAGATTAGTAGGTAAATGAAGCATTTTTATTTTTGTTGCTTTTTGTCAAATTATTAGTTTTAGATTTTTGAAACATAAAAAAGAACGATTTTTTACATCGTTCATTTACCCTTAAATTAAGTTTTTTAATTTACATTCATCAAACATATCATCAACATAACTATCTCCACCGAGTTCATTATACTGACTTTTAGTTTCAATGAGTAATCTTTTTTGTTCTTCATTCGGTTTATAAACACCATCTCTAACTTTAGTTAGTTCAGTAGTTAGCCAGATGCGATACAGTTGCACTATTGTAACATCTAACTTCATAGACAACTTATTATCTCCATCTAAACTTTCTTTATGAAATTGGTCTAACTTTGAGTTGGTATTTTCTATCTTTTCTTTGGACTTCGTTTGTATCACGATACCCACTAGCCCAATGATAGCCACTATAATCGTAGCACCAAAATTAAGTAAACTATCCATTTTATCCTCCTTTTATATTTAATTAAACAGTTCTATATATAATCTACCAACCAAAACACAACACTCTCCGTTTAAAGAACCACCCATAGCAATTCCAATAGTATCGCCTTTAGCACAACTCAATAAAACTGGGCTTGTAGTAATTTCGTGCCAGTATTCATTTGACACGCTATAACCATAACAGTCGTGAATAACAGTACCATTTTTAGTAATAGCAAGTTGCACATCTCCCTGAAAGTTAGTAAACTCAAATGCACCAAAAGTAGCAGATGCCGATACTAACATATAACCATATTTATTACTATTTATTTTTACATAACCATTTTCTATAATAACATCATTTTGATTATTATAAACTCCATTAAACCCTGGATTATGAGTTATGTTTTTTGTATCCCACGCAGTATGTTGTATATTATGTTCTGGATAATTAACAGTAATAACACATTTTTCAGCAAGTCTTTGTGCTAAAGATATATTATAAGCATTAGTAGATATATCTTTTAATTGTTTTCCGGTATCTCCAACATAAGTATCTTTATTTATTTTCATCGCCATAATTTTGACTATTCATCAGTCAAATACATTAAATTAACAAAATAATAAGCACTTTTAATACCATTTCTTATTTTTAATTGAGTTCCTTGGTTGCTTTCATATATTACAAGTGGTGTTGTATCAGTATTTGATGGATATTCCCATCTAGGAAGTTGCCAATGCCCCATTGTACTTATTCTTGGTAGTCCACTATAATATGTATTACCATAAGAACCCTCATTATTAACTTGTAAATAATCTATAATCCACACAACTTTTCCAAATTGTAACACTTTAAAGAAACCTGAACTTTGTGTATAATCACTTCCTACAAGTTTAACTTTACTAGTTATATCTTTAAATTGAAGATTGCTATTTATAGTATTTAATGTGTTATTTATATTATTTAATGTATTATTTATATTAGTTATATCATTTAATACATCACTTAATTTTTTTCCTGTATTTCCAATAACTAAATCTTGGTTTATTTTATAACTCATAAGCATTATACTTATAGTTCTTTGTTATCTAATTAAACTCTTTTATATACTCTTATACGAGAACCTTGACCTATTGTATCTCCGTCAGTACAAATAACTCTTAATGATGTTATATTTGAAATGTTTTTATTAACAACATAGGTATCACATTGAACATCAACAAATTTATTCCCATCATAACTAGTACTTCCACCTCTACTTTGAAAATAAATCCAGTCGTGATTAAAAAATATTAAAGTTCCAACAGTATAAAACAATGGTGTTCCAATATTCCAACCGTTTGCAAAGGCTAAACAACCAGTATGTTTAGTACAAACCCATTGTGAATAATCACTTTGCCAAATATATCTATGTCGTCCATTATAACCACTATTCATATTATTTAATTGTAGATAATGACCACTACTACTACCACTACTCCTACTACTAAACTCTTCAACCACTATGTCATATATACCACCATCTCGTATAATATCTAAACCAGTTATTTCCATAATAGAAGATGGACTAGATAAAACAATTTCTTTTACCAATTCTCTACTATGAGAACTTCCATTTAATGAATTAACATCACTAACTACATTATTCAAAGTTTTACCAGTATCTCCAATATATAAATCTTTGTTTATTTTTGGACTAGCCATTAGATAACACCTCCAAGAGATGTATGACTAATTAAATAGCCCACACCTCCTTTCGGTTTTGAGATAGAACTATATAAGTATAGTTCCACCTCTCTTTCGTTTTTGAGTGAGAACAATAATCTCTCTCTCTCTCTCTCTCTCTCATAACTTCGTTCCTCCTATTCATACCAAATCATTTTAGTACCGTTTATATATAATGTAGTTACATTTCCATCGCCATCTACATCAAATGTAAAGTTAGGTTTTTTACCAATACCAACTCTTTTATTTTGTAAGTCTTTCCACATTAAAGCATTTGCAGTTGACACCTCAAGACCAGTAAATGTAACAGTTTCAAGTAAGTCAGTAACTTGTAGTTGTAAATCATATCTATTTGTATTAACGAAACTGGTATCAAGTAGTCCATTGATTTCCCAAACACCATTTGTGTTTGTAATAAAACTTGTATTTATATTTAACCAACTACTCCAACCACTATCAGTATCTCCAACCAATTTGTATCTATATTTAGCACTAATAATCTTATTTATTTGTGTTAAACCAGACCAATTAGTGTAATTACCTTTAAAATAAACATTAACATAAGTTCCAATACCATTTTGTCTAACTATAACATTTTCACTTAATATTGGATTAGAATAATCTATTAAAGTGATATTTTTGGTTGCTGATGTAGATAAGGTTCTTTTATCAGTACCGGTAACTACAAAATTATTTGTTGTTAGATTATTTAAAGTAAATGATATATTAGAAGCAGAGTAAGTTTTAGTTTGAGTTGCTAAACCTGTCGCACTAATTGAATAATAATCTAAATTAGCACCATAATTAGAACTCATTGGTGTAATAACACCTGTTAAAGTATTGTGTCCTTTTATAAACTTTGTATTATCTCCAGTAATTGCAACATTTAATATATCAACCACATTGATAATATTTCCACTTCCAAAAGTTGGATTTTCAGTACCATTATCCTTAATTTTATAAGTTTTATTACCATAAGTTTTAACAATACTACCATAAGTAACTTTAGCATAATATGAACCACTTTTACTATTAGGAATACTTGCATATTGTCTTGAAATTGCATCAGCAGTTTTAAACTCTCCATTTACAACTCCATTATAAGTACCAGTATAAGTTCCAAGTACAGCATCAGTTCCTACTTGAAGTATTTGTAAAGTACAATTTCTTCCAAATGGATTATGTAGATTAACACTTGCACCATCTCCAATAGTAAAATCATTAGCACTAGTAGGTTTTGGATAATCATAAGTAGTAGCACTTGTATTACCACTATAACTAGTACCTTGTGAGTTAGTTGCATAATATCTAAAATAATAAGTAGTATTTGCACTTCCAGTAAATGTAGCACTACAACCGTACCAATTACTTTGGTTAGTTGAATATTGATAGCCACTAGATGTAACAGTTGCATTACCATTACTTCCATATCCACCGGATAAGTTTATTGTTGTTTCATCAACAGCAGTAGCAGAACACCAACAACCAGTAGGTGCAGTAGCACCAGTTGGAAAACTAACACTTATTGTTGCACTACCTTTTTCACTAGGTGTCCAACCGTCCCAACCGAAACCTACTTTAAAACTAGCAGATGTTTGTGTAATGCTAACAGTTATATCCTGTGTAAAAGGACAAGTTTCACTAGTTGTAGTATTTCCAGTAGTGTTAGCATAATACCAAGTTCCGGAGTTAGTATGTCTAGCACCACTACCAGAGTTAAATGCAAATCTTCTAGTTCCTCCAGATGGAGTAAAAGCAGCGACAGAGTTAGAAGTATAAGTACTTCCAGACATAGCAAATCTTATACCATAAGTAACCCTAACATTTGTGTTGCTAGTTCTTGTAACACTTGTAACAGCATAATCAACATTCATACTAATATTACCAGCAGTTGAACCACTAACTAATCTATTCCAAGTAGCCATATTTTTTCCTCCTATACATATTCTATTATATTATACTCATCAAGTACAACAGTTTGTAAAGTTCCAATAGTTGATTTATTATGAACTTCACAATTATCACTTAATAATCTATTTTTTGATACTTCAGCAACAATTTGCTCGTTTTGTAAAATCTCTATTCCAGTTGATGTGGTTTTACTTGCATTATTACTTGCAAGGTTAGATAATCTCAAACCATTTCTATCTAACTTATGTTCTTTACCATATACTTCATCAAAATATCCACTCCAACTTTGATTTTCTCCAAGTGCTATAATTAAATCAGTTATTTCTAATATATCATTAGCACTACAAGTTATTCTTAAAATTGGACTTTGAATAGTTGCAATGTATGGTTCTTCAAGTGCAAAGTCGTGCCATTCTTCAAACACTTCATTAGTGTTAAGAACTTCAATGACATTACCACCTTGACCTACAATTTCTATTTTAATCGTGTCAGCAGTACCATTCGCTTTATGTTTTATTTTACCACTAACTGAATATGATACTCCAACCGGTGTATTATAACTTTGAGAAAGTACTACATCTCCTGTCAACACAAACTCACTACCACTCAATGACATACTATCATCTTGATTAGTAGTTACAACTCCTGTTCCAGATACTTCCCAGAAATCAGTTTCACTATAACCAACAGAGTTTCTTATCAAGTTGTTTCCACCAGTTGTTCTAATTGTGGAAATAATACTTGTAGCAAGTTGTTGAATTAAAGATGTATTTTCTTGAATTAAACCATTTAATGTGTTAGTCGCATCAGTTAAATCATTACTAACACCATCTATATTACCCTGTAATTCTCCTTGTACTTCAGTAACTCTTTGTGTAATTTCATTGGCAGTTTGTTGAATTAAAGTTGTATTAGCACTTATTTTATTATACAAATCATTATTTATGGTTTCTTTTTGTGTTCTAATATCTTCAACAGCAATGGATAAAATATTTTCATCTCTATTTTGTTTTATTCTAATTGTTTTAACTTGGGTATTTAATCCACTAACTTTAGTTTCACTTTGATTAGTACTTTCAAGATTTAAAACATAAGAACCTTGCCATACACCCAAGAACTTTAATGTAGGTGTATTTTGAATAGTATAATATATCACATTATCATATTCTAATTTTAACACATCTCCACACAAAGTATTTGGCATAATATATGTAGAACCTGTATCTAAATTATAATATTCAAAATTAAGTATGTGGGATACAACTTTATTAAATTCATCTTCATTATTTATATAAAGATTAACCGGATTAAGATAAAGTGTTTCAAGTGTTTCATCTTGGCTGGTTTCAAACTTAACAAGTCCATTATCAAATACAACTCTTTCAACTTTGTGTTTTTGACCCACTATAATTTTTTCACATAAATCACTCATAATAGATTTTGCATCACTATTGTTAAAATATCTAATATATAATTTTCCATCATTTTCAATACGAGCAAATCCACCTGCAAGTTCACTTATGTATGAAATATAATCTCTTCCTAAAAGTGTATTATCATAATAATCAACATATACATCTTCATTATCAAATGTTGTAGTTCCAAGTTCAACTCCCATTTTAGAACAAATATCTAATAGAATATCTTTGACAGTACAAGGAACTAATCCACTAGCATCATAGTTGAAATTGGCTTTCATCATTTTATCAACTAAAGTTAGTTTTACTTTTGGAATACTACCATTTTCATCGTAAGTAAACTTATCTATAATTAAGTAAGCATAATCATTACTCATATACTTAATAAGTATTTCTTCAGTATTTTCATTGAATACTGATTTAGGGATAGTTAAATTAAACTCCCTACTAGGTGTCATACCTAACTTAAACTCTTTATCAAACATTACCCACTTTTGAGTAAGTTCCATATAATTTAAAGGGTCAAGCAAGACACCATCAAAATAAATCTCTAACATCTTCCTTGACCTCCTTACATTCCACTAATCTTTTTCTTTTGGACTAGATTTAGAGATACATCATATCGTGCATCGTGAGTTTTACATTTAGATATAGATTTTTTACTACATCTAAATTGAGCCTCAATATATCCACTACTCCAAATAGGGTTTTCTATTTTTGCATAAATTGGATTATTGCTACATTTAGCAACTAAATCATTGACTTGTTCCTTTGTCAATGCTGAAAACTTAAACTTACATTTACTCCAGTTTTTAGACACAACAGTATCTATCATATCTCCAGTTGTAATTGCACGATAAGTATCAGCATCTAAATCTTCTATTTCAATTTCATAGTCGCTAGGTTGAAGCATCTTAACATAAGTACCACTAGCACTAGGTTTTATATACCATTTTACTTCATCAATACCATACATTATATAATACTCTCCCCTCTTCTACGACTTTCACTTAAAATATAATCAACACTAGTTCTTCCAATAGCATCTCCATCTATCATAAGTTGCTTACTTCTAACTACATCTATTAAATCACTTAATAAATCATTAGTTTCACTCATATCAACTTCTTTACCAGTCCAGTCGTCATTATTATATTTAGCCGGTGTAATTCTTTCTCCTTTATGAACCATTGCTATCATATCTTGTGGAACATAGTTAGTACCTACATCAAATGATGGTACTTCTAACTTATTTAACTTTTTGATATTTACACCCGGAATAGCATTTATAACACTAATTGCAGTATTGATGGCTGAAATAAATCCATTTATGATTTTAACAGCAGTACTCAATACACTATTAACAGCCTTTTTAACAGTACCAGTAATAGCATCTCCTACAACTTGACCTACCTTACTAAAGATAGATTTTATACTATTCCAAATACCTTGGAAAAATCCAGTTATTTTACTAAAAGCATTTTTTATATTGTTCCAAGCAGAAGTAAATATATTACCAAACCAAGAGCCAACAGCACTAAATACATTTTTAATTCCATCCCAAATGGCTTTAAACCAACCTACAACAACATTCCATACAGTTTTAATAACATTCCAAGCAGTTGTAAATATTGTTTTGTAGAAGTTTACGACACCATTAAATATCGCAACTATTCCGTCCCATATTGCTTTGAAGAAAGCGACAACTCCATTCCAAATGGCTTTGATACCCTCCCAAGCACCAACGAATATTCCAACAAAGAAATCTACAACTGGGGTAAATATTGCAACTATTTTATCCCACAAATCAGCAAACCATTGACCTATCGCACTAACTAGATTACAAATCCAGTCCCAAATAGCAGTTGCAACTTTTTCAACAGTAGCACAAATCTCGTCCCAATGTTTAACACATAGAACTATAATTGCTATTAACAAACCAATGGCAACAATAATACCAGCAATAATCAATACAACAGGGTTAGCAGATAAAGCCCACATTGCTATATTAACTACACCAATAGCCACAGCAACTGAAACTAAAATAATTGCAAGTATATCTCCATAATCACATAAGAACTGCCATACAGCCTTTAATGGTTCAGCCCAACTGAAATCTAAAGCATTCATTTCAGTCATCATACTATTAAGTTCTCCTAAAGCACCTAATTGAGCCGACATATCAGTTCCAGTTCCTCCAGAAGAACCACCAGAACTTCCAGAACTTGTTTCTATATTAGTGATTTCGTCCATACCTCCAAGTAATCCATCTTTAACTTGTTTTCCAGACTTCTTCGCATTAGTTCCAATTTTTTGGATATTTTTATTAGTTGCATTTATACCAGCAGATAACATATCAAATCCGGTTACAAACTTAACTAATCCAGCAACCCATACAATGGCTTTTCTAACTACATTAGCAAATGTTTCAACAACTGGAACTAAAGTACCAGCAATAATATTACTCATTGCAGTAAACTTGTTTGTAGCACTATCGCTCAAACTTATTGCATCTTGTAATCCACCTCTAATAGTTCCAAGTGCTGAAAACACAACACTAGATATAGCCATTCTTTTAAATCTATTCGCTAGATTTTTTGCACCCTCTCCAACACTAGATACTTTACTTTTTAAAGTACTAAACATTGAAGATAAGATACCACCTTGACTAGCACCAGTTTTTCCAACCATACCCAATGCAGTTTGAAACTCTTTAACATTTGCAGTTGCTTGTTTAATATCAGCCTGTAATTTCTCAATACTTTGTGGACTGGCATCAGTCATAACAGCAGATATTAACTTTAATTGAAGTTCACTTAATTCAGTTTCGGCTTGATTTAATCCAACTCTTAATTGAGATGTTATATCTCTTAACTCTTTTTTACTTGCATTATCTATAAGTGCAGTAAATTGTTGCATATCTCCAATACCAAGACTTAAATCTCCAATTAACCTGTTAAATGTTCCATCTATATCACTCATACTGCTAACAATTTTACCCACATCAAGTGCATTAGTAAAATTGTTAGCAGTAGTTTGTGCTATTTGGAGTTCACTTTCAGCATTTTGTATGCTTTTAAGAAGTTCAGTAGGTGGATTAGCCCAACTCATTTTTTCATTGTTAAGTTTTTGAAGTTCGCCCTCAATTTCCTTAACGATGGTCTTGGAAGTCTTTAATTCACTATTAAGAACTTTTGTAATACCATCAATTTTAATGGTACTCATACCCTCAAGTTCTTTAGCGAACTGCGACATAGATTTTTTACCAGTTGCAATATCATCAGTCAATTTTTGCATACTCGCTTCAATAGGTTGAGTATTCGCTTTGACCGTAAACTCTATTTCTCTATTCTCCATTATCCACCATCTCCTTTTCTTTTAATTTTTGTATTTTTTCGTGTATATCACGAGATTTTTCAGTATCAACTGGTACATCTTTATATCTATTACCGTGAAATTGTTTATCTATTTTATCTAAATAACTTTCAAGAGATTTAGGTCTTCTCTTGCTTTCACGACTTAACATACCAGTATTATATGCAAGTTTCATAATATTAACTTGCTCGTTATAAAATCTTTCTCTATAACCTTTTAAATAGAAGTTAAACTCCCAATATTCCATTTCATAAATATCTTTCGGTTTCAGCCCAACTTCAGCACCAAGAATAATTAACCTTTCAATGAAGTCATATCTATTCCCATTGCTTGGGCTTGTTTGTTTTTTTCTTCTATTTTTGCATCTATTTCTTCAATAGTTAATCCTGGATATTGTATTTTCTTAATAAACATTTGGACTAAATCATATAACTCCATCATACCAAGATTATCAAAACATAATTGAGTAAAATCTTCTTTACTAATTTGTGCTTCACTTAATCCACAATATAGCATTTTGATTAACTCTTCAATATCTAATTTATCAAGAGTTTTTAAAATGTCATTGAAGTTTTTATTAAATGCTTTTTTAATTTTTACAGTAGTTCCAAGTTTAACATTGAACTCTAATTCTTTTTCTCCAATAGTATAATTCATAACTATTCCTTTCCTTTCATAATAGTATCAACAGTCTTACTTCCAAGTAAGTATGTACCAATTACACCAACAACACCAACGATAGTCGCAGATATTTTGTCAGCATAAGGTAGTCCCCAAATGGGGTCAAGAACTAATATCAAGGCATTTATAATACACAAGATATTAGTTGTATATTTAGCAAACTTTTTGACCTTTTCCATTTTCATTTTATTATCCTACTTTCTTAATATTTTCATCAGGTAACACAGCCCATATAGGTCTTTGAGTACCACGAACAGCACCTAACACATTACCTCTCTTATCTTTTTGGATTATTTGGTATTTCTCATCATATTGGATAAGTTTAGTACCTTTGTAATCCACTAATTTAGTTGGTACAACATAATCTCCAACTTTAAATCCCTCACTAGGTTTAGGTGTTGGTGTAGGAGTTCCACTATCTAAAGATACAGAACTTTCAGCAACCCAACCTAAATCTCCAGTTGTATTGTATGGATATGGTTTTCCAGCAACAGCCCTAGTGATAGTTGTATGTTTATCTTTAACAGTTGCACCAGCCTTACCTCCATTAGATGTTGTATATAATGTTCCATTAAGTATAACTTTATCTCCAACTTTATATTTTAATGTTGATGGAGTTGGTGTAGGAGTTGGAGTAGGTTTAGGATTAACAGGATAGTTAGGGTTTAAAATAAATCCTCTAATTTTATAGTTAGAGTTTAGACCCCAGTTTCCGTTATTATTGTATCTAGTTGAAATCCAAAATGGATTAGAACTTCCGTAACCACTTTCAGCAGTTTTAATGCAATTATCGTTAATTACATCTATAACAATAGCAACGTGTCCTGCAAGACTACCTTTTCCCTCCCAACAAATTATACTTCCAACAACTGGTTTAGATACAACTGATAATCCACTAGCGATGGCTCTTTCTATAAAGTTTTCAGCATTACAGTTTAAATGATATTTTTCATAACCTAATCCCAACTCTTCATTAAAAGCCCCACAAGCATATCCAACACAGTTTGATAAAACATTACATTGACTGTCGGTAGGTTTTCCAACTATACAAGTTGAATATCCACCAGCAGATTTAGTTATAAAATATTTATTACCTGAAGTAGGTCTAGTCGTTCTTATCATTTTCAACTACCTCCTCTACGATAACTTCTCCATCTTCTATCATTTTTTCAAATGGTACTTCATTAAAATTATTTTGAATATCAAATGGTTCAACATCTAATTCATCACCAGTACCATCTTCTTCCATAATATAATTTTTCTTATATTTTTCTACTAACTCTTTGTCATAATCAACTTCTATGACTTGTTTATTTTTTTCCATAACTATTCTCTCCTCTCTTATACTTTATTGAAAAAAATAAAGGATTAAGACTTAGTCCTAATCCCCTGCATTATTAGTAAACACGATAGCATTAGAACCAGCAAACTCTATACTAATTGTAGGACTATCATCACTAGCATTGTCAATAGTAAGACTTTCAATATAACAAGTACCCTCAAAGTAAATGTTTTCAGTAATACCAAGACCAATAGTAATTAAATCTCCATTATTATATGCAGTAACTAGTTCGTCTTGACTATGACCACTTTCAAAATCACAGTTTCCCTCTGCACTTGCAGACCAGTCCATAATACTAGGTATTTTTTCTTTATATGTGTTGCCAAATGCAACTACTTCAATTATATCAGTAGATAACTCTAATGAGAAAGAACTCATATGAGCGATAACAGTACCATCAGTAGAGTTTCCTTTTTTGATATAACCAGTTTTTCCAGAATATAGTGCCATACTATTTATACCTCCTCTATTAAAACTTCATAAGTTGAAGTTATACTATATCTATTTTTTGTATCTCTTGTAGGTTCAGCAGAACTCTTTTTCTTTATATATACCAAATGATATTGAGATACAAGAGTATCATAGGTATCACATAAACTATTACCAACTACTTCATTTTGTGTTTGCATATTTTCATAACTTTCGTCCCTTATATACAAATTGAGTGTAAGGATATGTGCCTTGGTATCAAAGTATGGGTTTTTACCAGTATCATAAATATTCATATTTATTAGATTATTTGGGGTTTCCGGTATTTGACCGTAACATACACCTCCAAATATTCCATCAAAATAATCTTCTAAAGACTTTATCATTTCATAACCTCCTTAATAATAGCATCTTCTATTTTATCCAAGTTATTCTTGATAGCATCTTCCAAATACTTGGCTTGACCTACTCTATGATTAAATGATGTATTTTCGTGTTGGATAACAGCATAGTTATAACCATTTTTAGGGTTTTCACTATGATACTTGATTTTAAATCCACCTTTAACTTCTTGGATAACTCCACTTCTTTTTAAAGCACCAGTATCCACAGGTACAAGTGGTTGACTTGCATCATAGATTATTCCCATTGCTTTCTCTATTCCTTTCAATGTTTTGTTAGGAATATCAGCAATTTGTTTTTCTAACTCGCTTAATCCTTTTACAGTAACACTACTCATAGTACTATTTGCCACCCTATGGTAGGAACTTTCAACCCTTTAACTGGACTAATTGACCTTATTTCAAGACCATCAATTTTATCAAAGGGATTAGGTTCAAACTCATTCTTGATAAATACAACTTTATTTAAAGTTAAATCTTGTTGATAACTTCCTAGGACATTTCCAAAGTCAGTTGATGTGAAACAAGCAACTTCAATAGGGTCGTTATACGACTTTTCATTATATTTATTATTTCCAGCATAATGCTCGTAAGAACAAGTTTCAGTTAGTAGTTCATCATAACCTAACATAACCTTTTCTCCTATACTCAGCATAATCATCATTTAATTTCTTTAATGAGTTTACACCACCATACAACTCTATTGGATAAGCAGTATCTCCACCCTCTGCACTCGCATAGGTAACATTGTATCCACCAAGAGTTTGAGATTTAATACCACTTAATTCTCCAAACTTCTTATCATATTCCAACATACCACCAATGGTTTTAACATTAACATTTTTAAATGAAAGTTTAATCATTACGATATGTTCGTTGCCAATTTCATCTACAATATAATCTACTTGCTCTACTTCAACATAATCTTCTTCTACACTTTTAATTTGGTAGATTAGAGTATTGTTTTCGCTATTAAGTAGTTCTATTGTATCTCCAACTGCAACTTTTGGTTCTCCATCAAAATAGATTTTTTTATTTTCTATCTTGATTACTTTATTATGATTTAAAGTTAAGAAGTATTGGTTAGTATAGTTTCTTATCTCAATTAAAATAAAAGGGAGTAAGTCAATAATAGTACTTCTATCCAAGCCAGTTGACTTTTCTAAAATCTCTATCATCTATACTCACTCCTCTCTTAATTATTCCCCAGTAGTATAAGTTAATTTACCGTGGTTAAACTCAGCACCGTAATCAAGACCGAACTCAGCATAGATATTAACAGCATTACCGTTTCTTTGTGGAGCAGGTTTTACAGCAATGATTTCGCCAGTTTCTACATCTCTAGTAAATACAGGTTTTACATAAGCAAGGTCTGCTAACAATACAGTTCCAGTAGGAACATCATTATCAACTATTACATAAACTGATTTACCAAAGTCAGTAACGATTTCATTAACTCCAACACCAGCAGTAAATCTATCAGCATCTACTTGTGTTAAGTTAGTTTGAACAAATGCTTTAGATAAATATACTTTATCAGTTGAATTAACAACTAAAGTTGGAGTGTCAAACATACCTTTATCATAAACTTTTTTGATAAGTTCAAGAACAGCATCTTTGAAATCTTCAACAGTAGAGATAGTTGCTTCAACAACATTTGTAGTGATACCAGCAATAATACCTCTAGTTTTTAATGCTTTAGAACTATCAGTTAAACCAGCATCAGCATATACACCATTTAAAGCAGTGTAGTTCATATCTCTTTTCATTTTTTCTAAATGTAAAGCAACTTGTAATGCTAATTCACTAGTTTCTTCAGGCATTTCTCCAGCAGTATTGATACCACTTAATCTACCAGTAGCCCTTTCTCTTAAATTAGATACTACTACATCTTCAGTAAAGATTTGGATAACGTTTTTACCTTGGTCTAAACCGAAATAAGTAGGGTTAATAGCACCAACAGAAGCATTTTCACTAATTTCAGGTTGGCTTGGGTCAGTTAAAGAATAATTAACTGATAAAGGGAACTCTGGATTAGTAGTTATTAACGCATTAGCACCGTCAGTACCACCAATAGCAGTTAAGAATTGAGTTTTCTTAACATTTGAATTAAACAACATTCCTAAAAAGTTAGGAGTGTTAGTTAATAGTGCATTTCCATTATTCATATTTATTTCCTCCTCTTATTTTATTTTTTATTTTGCAGAATC
>ENA-OUQW01002647-OUQW01002647.1-human-gut-metagenome-genome-assembly--contig:-NODE-2647-length-14477-cov-4.455069_pt1 | contig 14477 bp, 8 predicted proteins | sample MGYA00248464_ERZ548849 | MGnify/ENA primary metagenome ERZ548849 (study PRJEB26491, sample SAMN04978193) | human gut metagenome | host: Homo sapiens | study: EMG produced TPA metagenomics assembly of... | reverse complement strand
AAACAGCTCGCAGAAGGTAATAAACATAATCAGCGCGTAGGCCCGCAGCATTTTGACAATGGTCTTGGAGAACAGCTGCTTGGTCTCACTCAGCAGGTTTTTATGCTTTGCCGGCAGCTGCAACTTGATAAAGTGTACCACCTTATCATAGTCCTTGGTAAACAGGATCCAGGCGATAATGCCGATGACGGCAAGAGCTTTGAGCCCGCTGAAGGCTGTGAGGCGGGGTTTTGCCGAACAGGGAAGGGATGTATTGAGGGAGCAGGCTGGCATTGTTGGTCTCCGGCTGGTTAACGTATGCGGTTGATGGTTTGCGAAATAAGTTTAAAGCGGCACGGCAGGGTTGTCAACCGGCAGAAAGCGGCGGTGCACAGGCGGAGACAGAACGGGGCAGGGCGTAGTGCAGCTGTGTTGGAAACAGATGGGGACAGAATGGGGCAGGGTGTGACGCAGCGGCGGTGCACAGGCGGAGACAGAACGGGGTGAATATATACTTTCGGTCAGGTTAAATCAGGCGGCGGGGTTTATTATATATAGGCTTAAGTTTATATTCCGGCCGGGGAAACGGCGGCGGGCGGCGGCTGAATTGCCAGGACGTATATCTGGGTGCATAGCGTATCGGGATGTGTGTCGCACCGGGAGGCTTGCTGCACAGGGATATATGTCATACCGGGATATGTGCCGCACCGGGGTATGTGCTGTACTGGGACGTGTGTCGCACCGGGGCGCGTGTGGTGCTGTGCAGGCGTGGTGCTGTATTGTTTCGGGGGAGAAATGCTGTTTTGTGCCGGGACGGTTGGAAATGTGTTTTGTTCATTTTTTAGGAGGAGAGCCGCAGATGCCGAAAATTTCCGTTTTGATGCCGGTTTATAAGACGCCGGAACCGTTTTTGAGGGAGGCGGTCGAGAGCATATTGAACCAAACGGCGGAGAATTTTGAATTCTTGATTTTGGACGACTGTCCCGAAGACCGGGCGGCGGAGGCGGTTATAGCATCGTATGATGACGCGCGGATAAAATATTTTCGCAATGAGAGAAATCTGGGCATTGCCGGAAGCCGGAACCGGTTGATGGAAATGGCGACGGGCGATTATCTGGCGGTGGCTGACCATGACGATGTTTCGCTGCCGCAGCGGTTGGAAAAAGAAGCAGCCTATCTGGATGCGCACCGGGAGTGCGGCGTCGTTTCGGGGTGGTATCAGCTTTTGTGCCGGAAACGGGGGCGCATCCGGCGGCGGCCGGAGCATAATGCGGAAATCGGCGCGGCGCTGGCGGAAGGGTGCGCCGTCATTCATCCGGCGTGTATGCTGCGAAGGCAGGAATTGGAGCGCCTCGGGGTACGATATGAGGAGGCGTATACGCCGGCGGAAGATTATGCGCTGTTTATGCGCCTGCGCGGCAGGACGGGATTTTACAATTTGCAGGAAGTTTTGCTGCTGTATCGGAATTTTCCCGAAAATACGTCGCATCGGCGGCGGCGGGAAATGCACGCGGCCGACGAACGGATTAAGGCGGAGATACGCGAGGCGGAACGGCGCCGCGGCCAAGTGATGGACGAGGTGCGGGCGGTGGAAACGGAACTGAAAGCGCTTATCCGGCGCGGACAGCGGGAAATTCTGGCGCGGCGCAGGGGGCAGTCTGCGGGATACGGCAGCGGAACGGCAGGCTGGGCGGCGTTTCTGGCGGAGCGCTACGGGCGTTCGGTACCGCCGGACAAGCAGTGCTGCTGGGATATCTGGGATGCGGAACAGGCCGGCGCGTGGGACGACGGCGATGAAGCGGAGAAAAACGGCGAATGGAGCAAAATATGGAAAAGAATGTTAAATTTTCGGTTGTAACGATTTGTTATAACGTAAAAGATGAACTGAAACGCACATTGCGCAGCCTGTGGGCACAAACATACGGTTCAACCGGAGCCGATTTGGCAGGCGATTGCATCGGGAATGGAAAATTTGCGTTCGGAAACAGTTTGACCGGTGATTGCGGCGGATACGAAAGCATCGTGGTTGACGGCGGTTCCAGCGACGGTACGGCGGCGTTTCTGCGCCGGGAAAAAAGGATTGCGCGCTATGTATCGGAACCCGACCGCGGGGTTTATGACGCGATGAACAAAGGGCTCAGGCTTTGCCGCGGCGACTTTGTGATTTTTATGAATGCGGGGGACGAATTTTTTAATCCTCGGGTTTTGGAACGGGCGGCCGCAGTGCTGCGTGCTCATCCGGATTGCCGTTTTCTGTTTGGGGATGCCTGTCTGGTCGGCGAGGACGGACATTGCCGCTTTCGCGAGTATGATGCTCCGGTAACGACGCAGAACATCTGCCATCAGAGCATTTTTTACGACCGGCGGCTGTTTGCGGAACTGGGAATGTATGACGAGAGGTACAGGATTGTCGCCGATTATGATTTTAATCTGCGGGCGATTGCCGGGAGCGGCGTAGTGCCGTACCATTTCAGCTATCCGGTCTGCCGTTTTTATGAGGGCGGGCTGTCTTCCGGGGGGAAATATGCGGAAAAACAACGAGCTGATGCTGCTTTGCTGCGCCGGGAATGGGGCGAACGGGAGAAACTGAAAGTGCCGGATACGGTTTGGGCCGATGCCGCTGTCTGCATGGGCGGAGAATGCCGCGGCAGCATGGGAAAAGTGGCGGGCGGCAGTTACGCCGGGAGAGATGGCGGTGACAATTTGGCAGGTACTGGTACGGCAGGCGTTAGTGTGGGCAGAGCCGGCGGCGGCAGCATGGCGGAGAGAGGAACCGGCAGCTTCGCAGCGGAAAAGTGGAGGAAGCTCAATGCCTCTTTCAAGAAAAAACTGGTTTACCGTCTGGGGGACAGCGCGGGGTTGTTTTCGGAAATCAACAATATGTTTTTTGCCATGGTCTGGGCGCTTGACAACAAAGTGCGGTTTGAGCTTTGTTCGCAGCGTTCCAACCTTGGCGACGAAGGGTGGAACGATTTTTTTGAGCCTTTTACCGGGGAGAAATGCAGCGAGTTTTTGGTGCGGAACAACAGGCGCTTTGTTTCGGATATCAAAGGATATGACAAGAAAAAGGTTATGGCAGGGAAGAAAAAGGAAAAGATTGATTTTCTGACACAGGACATATTTAAGCGCTTTTTTGAAAACCGGGCGTTTGCGGAGAAGGTGTTTGATTTTCCGGAGCTCGGCATTGCAGGCGGTTCGTTTGCGGCGGCGGCGGGACTGGCGCGGGCGTTTTACCGGCTGAATGCGGCAACGGAAACGGCGGTCAGGCATCTGGCAGCAACGCGGCTGCGGATGGTTCTTTTCCACGGCAGCGGCGCTTTTGAGGCGGAAAATGGTGCCGGAACGGGAAGCGGTCTGGCCGGGAGCGGAGAATTGCCGGAAAAGTATATTGCGGTGCAGATGCGGGCGGGAGATATCCGCAAGGAGGCAGCATGGCGGCGGCAGGGGCTGCTCGGCGCGGCGCCGTATGCACGAAAAATCCGGGAAATGTGTAGCGGGGAGGGTTTAGCCGGCGTGCGGACGGTGTTTGCGTTTGCCGATGATTTCCGCCTGGTTGAAGAACTGGCGGCGGCATTGTCCGAATTTCGCGTTTATACCCTGTGCGGCGAGGAGGAACGGGGGTTTGACTATGAGGCATTTATGGCGCAGGATGCCGAAGCCCGGCGCCGGGGAATTCTCAAAATTCTCGCCAATGTCGAACTTTGCCGCGGGAGTTTGCGCTTTATCGGAACACGCGTTTCCAATCCAAGCTGGTTTTTGCGCCTGATTATGCCGGAGGAGCGGGTAACTTTTGTCGACTGCCGGCGGCTGAAATGGCAGCTGCAGTTTGACGAGGCGGCGGACGGCGGGCGTGCCGACGAGTTCCGGCTTTTCGGGGTGCCGCTGCTGAAAGTGATACGCGGGAGGAACAAGGTGCGGGTAAAACTGTTTTCGGTTTTGCCGCTGTATAAGATACGGCAAAAAGGGAACCGCAGAGTGCATTATCTGTTCGGCGCACTGCCGGTATGGGCTGCGGGAGAGCGGGAAACTGCGGCGGGGGCTGTATCGGATGCGGGTGCGGGTACTGTGGCGGCGCGAGGGGGAATACCGGAGGCGGCGGTTGTATCGGATGCGGGGGCGGGTACTATGGCGGCGCGAGCGGGAATACCGGAGGAGGCGGCTGTATCGGATGCGGGTGCGGAAGAACCCGAAATGGGGAACGCGGGAGAAGCAGCCGCCGGAAAAACAGTATTAGGAAAGTCGGCAGCAATGTTTTGACAGGTTTCCGGGGCGTGGGTGCATAAATATGCCAGCAGTTCGGCACGGTTTTCCTCTATCGGCAGTTTGTCGGTAAAGGTGCGGCGCTTAAGGAACTGGTTATGGTAATCGCGGATAAGGGTCAGCGGATAAGAATTGGGGTCGGGTGATGCCGGAACGGAAGCCCGGGCTGCCGATGCAGGTTTTGGGGCAGCGGAACCGGGGGACAGTGCGGCGGCGGAATCAGGGGACAGTGCGGCAGCGGAACCGGGGGACAGTGCGGCAGCTGACGCGGGGCGCAACGGAGCGGCGGACGTTGCTTTGCGGGCAGGGGATGCGCTCGGGAAGTCCGGAATGTAGCTGTCCCATTTATAACCGAGGTTTTGCAGAAACGGCGTCAGCTTTATTTCGTATTCCGTGATATACAGCGAGTGGTCGGGTTGCGCTTTGACTCCGTTGAGGAAGGCGGCGAAGCTTTTGGACATGATGACGGGGCGGCGAAATACCAAGAAATAACTTTGCAAATGCGGGTTAAATCTCTGGTTTTGCGTGTTTCCCCAGAAGTCCAATTCTGAACGGGAGCGCATTTGGTTAAACATGGGGCGGAAAGTTTGCAGCGGGGCGTAGGCGGAATCGTTGGCAAAAATCAGTTCGTCGGTGTGTCGGAGCAGGTTTTTGGCTTTCAGCCAGTTATAGCCGCGCTTGTATGACCCCCAGTCGTATTCGCCGTGGCGTTGGTATTCGCCGTGAATGACATACGGGGCGACTTGTTTCTGCGCTTCAGGCGAAAGAGGGGAATCCGTTATGTAAACTATGCCGTCAGTTACGGCTTTTAAGCCGCTGAGATAACGCAAAACATACGGCGCAACGCTGCCGTCGGCGCTGTATCCGGCAAAAACGGCGTAGCGGCGCGGGCGTTCGGCAAGATAAAAAAACGCAGCGGCAGTTAAAGCAATGAGCAACAGCAGGGTCAGCAGGCTGCGGCGTTCGCCGGAGCGTTTCAGGCGCGGGCGCGAGAGGATTGCAGCCAGGCTGTGCAGGCGGATTTTTGAGATATTCGGCGTTGTTTTCATCAGCGGTCCTCCTTCAGATAAGGGGAATTGATTTTTTGCAAATGTTGCAGCAAGCGGGCATAAGCGCCCGGAACATGTTTTTTCAGCCAGGCGAAGACAAGGCGGCGCGGTTCCTGTATGTTCAGGCGGGAGGTAAAGGTGCGCATTTTTAAGAACGGGGCGTGATATTTGCCAAGCAGGGTCAACGGATAGCAGTTTTTGTCGTTCAGCGGCAGCCAGGAGAGTTTTTCGTAGGGAATGTAGGCGGCAGATGTAAAGCCGAGGCCGGCAAAATAGGCGGTGAAGGGAACTTCATAATGCGCGGCGACGGTCAGGCCGTCTTTTTCGGGGCGGACGGCGTTAAGATAGGCGGCGAATTCCGAAGTGTTGTATACTTGCGGCGCAATAATGAGGAAGTAGCTTTGCAGATGGTAAATTCCGTCAGCATTGGCAGTGATGCCGAAAATATCGGCGCCGGCAGTTTGGGACGCTTGCAGGACGGGGCGCAGCGAGGGAGCAACGAGCAGGGAGGAATCGTTGGCGAGGATTAAGAGGGGGGCAGTGGCTTGGGGGGCGGTTGAGCCAGCTTGGACGGAGGAGGGTGGTTGGGGGGCAGACGCGGTATGAGGCACCGGGGCAGAGGAGGAAAGGGAGGCTGCGGCGGCTGTATCGGATGCGGGGGCTGGTACTATGGCGGCGCGAGAGGGAATACCGGAGGCAGCGGCTGGCCGGGAGGGGAGGGCGTTTTGCCGTTTCAGCCACGCAAAACCGCGTTTGTACGAGCCCCAGTCATATTCGCCGTGGCGGCGGGCTATCAGGTGATTGACATACGGACGGAGTTTGGCGATTTCGCTTTCGGGTATCGGATTGTCGGTTACATAGACGATATTGGGTGCGATTTCCTTTAAGGCGCGCAGATAGTCAATGACATAATCGGAAACGGTGCCGTCGGCAGAATAGGCGGCAAACACCGCGCAGTTCTTTCCGGCGGCGAGGGGGGACAGGGTTTGTTCAACGTCTGCGGGGGCTGAGGCTGCGCTGCGGGCGGCAGGCGCCTTACGGTTGCCTGCGTACAGCGTAAGGACGGCGAGCATGAGCGCAATTGCGGCGATGGCGAGAACGGCGATATGAACCGGACGGCGGCGCATGGTTGTCTCCTTTAAAAAAAATCCCCGAAAGCTCCGGTGGAGCTTACGAGGGATATTATAGCGCGGGAAAAAATTATTCCGCAACCAAAACCTGACGGCGGCTGTGCATAGCTTCTTCAATAAAGGCAATCTGCTCTTCCACCATCGGGTTGCCGGCAAATTTTTCTTTGGCTTTTTGAACGCGCTCTTCAAACGTGCCGTCAATGGATTTGAAAATATACATATAAGCGCGGGTAACGGATTTGATGGTATGTTCGTCGCAGCCGCTGCGTTTGAGGCCGATGACGTTCAGGCCGCGCAGTTTGCCGCGGTCGCCGGTTACCATCGCGAACGGGATGACGTCGCGCCCGATGCCGGTCATGCCGCCTATCATCGCCTTGCGCCCGATACGGCAGAACTGGTGAACCGCCGAGTTGCCGCCGAGGATGACGCCGTCGCCCAGACGGACGTGCCCGCCGATGACCGCATTGTTGGTCATGATGACATTGTCGCCGACGACGCAGTCGTGCGCAATGTGCGAGTTAACCATAAACATGCCGTTGCTGCCGACGCGGGTGGTCAGTTTTTCCGGTTCTTCACCCGCAATCGGGGTCTGGCCTTTTGGGGTGCCGGCGTGCATGGTTACGTTTTCGCGGATGACGTTGTGCGAACCGATTATCAGCCGCGCGCCGGGCTGGAATTCGTTGCCGTGATCCTGCGGGCCGCCGCCGAGGCAGGCGCCGGGGAAAATGACATTGCCTTCGCCGAGGGTGGTGTCGCCCAAGACGGTTACGCGGGCGATGAGCTTGTTTCCGGCAGCGATTTTGGCTTGGCCTGAAATATAGCAGAAGGGGCCGATTTCGGCAGACGGGTCGATTTGGGCGCCGGTTTCAACCACAGCGGAAGGGTGTATCATCTTTTTTCTCCATAAAAAATTGCAACTGTCAGGAAGGGTAACAGAAAGCAGGGCAGATGTAAAGCGGAAATTTCGGCGGCGGGCAGAGCGGGCGGTCACAAAATATTACGGATTGTTGCCGGGAGAGATGGGCGGCGGGATACGGAGCGGGAAACCGGGAATGAGGTGCGGCGGAATACGGGACGAGGAACCGGGACGGGAGGAGAGAATGGCAGAGCATGGTTTGCCCGATGCAGAACAGGGGCGGGAGACTGAGACGGGAAAACAAAAAGCCCGCACAGCAGCAGAACCGGCAGGGAACAGTGCCGGGCAGCCGGCGGGGCTGTTGTCGGGCTTTGAGGTAGCGTGCCTAGAGTGCCAGTTTTATGCGGCGCAGGGTTTCTTCCCTGCCCAGAACCGCGGCAATTTCGCTGGCGCCGCCGGGGGTTGTTTCCAGCCCGGTCAGGGCGATGCGTACCGGATACAGAACCTGTCCGTTTTTCAGCCCGTTGGCGGCGGCGACCGCTTTCAGGCATTCAAACAGGCTCTCGTTATTCCAGCCGTCCGCACTCAGGCTTTCCAGTGCCGGGAGCGCGAGCTGCAGCGATTTTTTGGCGATTTCAGGGTCGGTCTTCATCTTCTTGTTGTTAAACAGTTCTTCGCCGTAAGCGGGCAGGGTTTCAATGAAGCCGGCGGTTTCGGCGATGTCATTCAGAGTTTCGACACGCGGCTGAAGGACTTTGGACAGCTCTTCGCGGTTGATGCTGCGGGTGATGAATTTGTCATATTCTTTACAGGCGAGGGCGTGGAATTCCGCAAACGGCAGGGCACGGATATAGCAGCCGTTCATCCAGCGCAGTTTAGCGATGTCAAAAATCGCCGGGGATTTGTTCAGCCGTTCGGCGTCAAATACCTGTTCCAGCTCGGCGAGCGAAAAGATTTCCTGTTCGGTGCCGGGGTTCCAGCCCAAGAGCGCAATATAATTCAGAATCGCAGCGGGCAGGTAGCCTTTGGCGACCAAATCCTGAAACGACGCATCGCCGTTGCGCTTGGAGAGTTTGTGCTGCGCGTCTTTCATCACCTGCGCGACGTGAACGTAAATCGGCGGCGTCCAGCCGAACGCTTCGTAAATCAGGTTATATTTCGGGGTGGATGAAATATATTCGTTGCCGCGGACGACGTGGGTAATCGCCATCAGATGGTCATCAATGACGTTGGCGAAGTTATAAGTCGGGAAGCCGTCGGACTTCAGCAATACGCCTTCGTCCAGTTCGTCATAGTCGATTTCAATATCGCCGTAAACGACGTCGTGGAACATTGCCTTGCCTTTGCGGTTGATGTTCTGGCGGACGACATAGGGTTCGCCGGCGGCAACACGGGCTTTGGCCTCTTCCAGCGGAATGCGCTTGCAGGGGTCTTTGAACTTGGCGCCGAGGACGGTTTCTTCTTCGTCGTCATCGTGTTCGGTCTTGGCGCAGAAGCAATAATGCGCGCCGCCGAGTTCCACCAGCTTGTGTGCGTATTCCTGATACAGCGGCAGGCGTTCGGACTGGATATACGGACCGTATTCGCCGCCGATGTCCGGGCCTTCGTCCCAGTTCATGCCGACGGTCTTGAGCGTGTTGTATATGATTTCGGTTGCGCCTTCGACATAGCGTTTCTGGTCGGTGTCTTCAATGCGCAAAATAAAACTGCCGCCGGAAGATTTGGCGATAAGGTATTCATATAACGCGGTTCTCAGGTTGCCGATGTGCATATAGCCGGTCGGGCTCGGGGCAAAGCGGGTTCTTGCTTTCATTGTGGTAAAACTCCTTTAAGTGTATTTGGAAAGGCGCGTCCTGCCAGCGGGCGCGGCGCATTTATGACAGGTGTAGCGCAGGGGCGGAAGAAAATCAAGCATTTTTTTGCGGCGGGGGACAGAGGCGGCGGAGGGGGAGAGTGGAAGAGAGTGGATATTGGAGGCAGCAGCGCATAGAACGCGTGCAGGCAATAGACAAAATATTTGACATTCCCGGCGGGCGGTGTTATGGTGGCGGCAATTAGCAATTATTATTCACATTATTAAATCTTAGAGTTATGAACAAGTTTAGCTGTTATCTGCTTTCGTGGAAAGCTGCTGTATTGCGGAAATTTACGCCGCGGGTTGTTATTGAACGGTATTGTCTGAAATCTGCCCCTAATGCGGCTCTGTACCTTCCGGGGAAGGAAGCCGAACTTCGGGTTATCGACAGTGTCGAACCGGGGTATAAACAATGGCAGTTTTTGAAAGACCGGGTCTGGAGCGCCGATACACGTCAGGAGCTTTACAAACGCGGGCTGTGGGGTGCGCTCGGCGTGCAAAACCGCTGGGAGTTTGAATATCTGCTGAAACATACGCAGCCGGTCGCCTATCTTAACGGGCCGGGCAGCGATTTTCGGCGGACGGCATCGTTTGAGCCGATTATTGAAGCGCTGCGGAAAAATGCGCTCTGGGTTATGCTGATGGCCCGCGAATATTCGCAGATTGCCGAGAATTTGGGGGCGGCGGTGCTGGAACACGAACTGCCGAAGAATGTTTATGAAACGATGACCGACGTCCTGACGCGGAAAATTCCCGGACAGGCGGCTGCTTTTGTGGCGCGTTTGGAGCCGCAATCGCCGTATTTTGAATATGGCTTTGTGGAAATCTGGCGTGCCGGAGGCAATCTGGCGCCGCTGATGAAGGCGCTCTTTTCCGGCAGGGACGATTTGTACCAGATTGTGAAAACGCGGTCGGCGGCAAAGCCCGAGCTTAATGTGCTGAGTGCCGTGTTTCAGTATCTGCTGAAACAGCTGCAGAATGCGGGACATACCGGGCGCTGGGAACGGGAATTCCAAGACTGGCTTGGTATTTTGGAAACGTATGCCCAAAGTCCGGAGAGCCGTCTGACATGGCTGCTGCGGTTGCGGCGAGGTTTGAGTCAGGGGCGGTATCCGGAACTGTATGACGACGTAACGCGGCTGACGGAAACCTACGCGCCGAATCTGCTTAATCTGGCAAACCGGATGATTGCAATGTGGGAAGGGCAGGACTGGCCCTGACGCAACAATGAGCGGAAGCGGGCAGAACGTTCAAGCTGCGGTATTGCGGCAGCATGCAGAACATTCGAGCTGCGGTGTTGCGACAGCGGGCAGAACATTCCTGTTTCGGTGTTGTGGCAGCGAGCAAGACATTCCTGTTCCGGTGTTGCGGAGGCAAATGAGCCGGGTGGCTTTGAAGCCGTACGGTAACGGGCGGCGCGGCGAAACGGCAAATTAAAAGGGAGGCTTTGTGCGCCTCCCTTTTTGCTGTCCGGAACATCAGCCGACAGTCGGAATTTTATACTCAGAGCAGGGCAAGCGCCAGATACAGCAGCCCGACGGTACCCATAAACAAAAAGTACCAGCAGCTCAGGTTGAGGGCGCGCTCTTCGTGCTCGTCGTCGTTATAACGGGCGGGGCCGTAATTGTTCTTTTCGGCATCGCCGCGGTAAAACAGCGTCATAATCAGGAACTTCAGCCCGTAAAAACCGACGCCGTACAGGATTGTAACAAAGCAGATGCTCAGCAGCATAATCGTATAGGCAAAGTCGGTATTGGCGAGCGAGGCGACGGTCAGGTTTATCATGCTCAGGACGACGACGCCCATAAACACCGGTTCGAGATAATTGCGCCAGGCGAGGCGGTTCAGGTCGTGCATACGGCGGATGAGCAGCGAGCCGACAGGGAACAGCGGCAGCAGGATGACGAGGTAGAACAGGGTTTCCGCCGCGAGGATGTAATTTTCAATTTTGGGGAGAGAGTAGCCCATGTCATTGGCGGCGCGCAGAAAACGCGGCGACAGGATATAGCTGCATTTGAGCTGAATGATGACCGTCAGCACGCTGTTGACGAGCAGGAACGTCCAGAGCTCGAAACGCGACGAGCGGCCGCGCAGGGTGAAGGTCTTTTTCCAGCCGTCGAGCCAGATGCGCAGAAGGTTGTCGGGCGACAAAATCGGCTTGCGGGCGCGTTCGTGGGCTTTTGAGGTGCCGGAAGAAACGGCGGACTGAGCCGGAGAAGAGGCGGTCAGCGGCGCTTGCGGTTTAGCGGGCGTTGCGGCTGTTTGAGAGGCAGCAGAGGCTTGAGCCGCGGCTTTTGGGGCAGCGTCGCGCGCTTTTTTGACGGCGGGGCGGGCTGCGGTCTGAGATTCGGCGGCCTTTTTGCCGGTGCGCCGGGCCGGGGCGTCTGACCGGACGCCGGAGAGTGCAGTTTTTGAAGTACGTTGTTTTTTTGCGGCGGATTTGGGAGCCATAATGTTTTCTCCTGCAATTGATTTGCATTCAGAATAGCGGGGCCGGGTTAATATTTGGTAAAGGCCGGGAAGGGAAAGGCGTCTTAAAGTTTTAACATATAGCTTAAAAAAGTGCTTGCAAAAAGAACAAAAGTGGTATATCAAGATTTTTCGGAGCGGGGAGCGCGGGATTGTCCGGCATGGGCGAACCGAGGAAAGAAAAGGCCGGAAACCGGCAGCGGCGAACCGGCGCGGGCGCGCAGGGGCTGCCGAAACGGAGGACACCGGGGTGGGTGGCCGGCAGCGGCAAACCGGCGCGGGTGCGCAGGGGCTGCCGAAACAAGGTGCGCAGGCATCAGGCAGCGGCAGGCATCAGGCATTAGAGAGGGAACGATGGCAGAGAGCAAATATATCGAAATCAAAGGGGCGCGGGAGCATAATCTCAAAAACGTCAACATTTCCATTCCGAAAAACCAGCTGACGGTGATTACCGGGCTGTCGGGGTCGGGCAAGTCGTCGCTGGCGTTTGACACGATTTATGCCGAGGGGCAGCGGCGTTACGTCGAGAGCCTTTCCGCTTATGCGCGGCAGTTCCTTGACCTGATGAAAAAGCCGGACGTTGATTCCATAGAAGGGCTGGCGCCGGCGATTTCGATTGAGCAGAAAACGACCTCGCACAATCCGCGCTCGACGGTGGGGACGATTACCGAGATTTACGACTATATGCGCCTGTTGTGGGCACGCGCGGGGACGCCGTATTCGCCGGCGACGGGGCTGCCGATTGAGGCGCAGACGGTGAGCCAGATGGTGGATAAAATCCTGTCGCTGCCGGCCGGTACCAAGATTATGCTGGTGGCGCCGATGGTGCGGCAGCGCAAAGGGGAATTTAAGAAAGAACTGGACGGGCTGCTGAAGCAGGGGTTTCAGCGCGTCAAGATTGACGGCGAGGTCTATGACCTTGAAGACGCGCCGGCGCTGGAAAAAAACATTAAGCACGACATTGAGGTCGTGGTCGACCGTCTGGTGGTCAAGGGCGAGGAGATGGCGGAGCGCGTGGCGCAGTCGGTAGAAACGGCGCTGAAAATCGGCGACGGCATTTTGTATGTGGACGGCGCGGGTGGAAACGGCGCAGGCCTGACAGGGGCAGCGGCCGGAGATGGTTCGGATGCGGCGGGAACGAACGGTACGGGAGGAAACGGCGCGGCGGGCGGAGCCGGTGTCGGAGGCGCGGCGGGGAACCGGCTGACGTTTTCGGCGAAATATGCTTGTCCGGTGTCGGGCTTTACGATTGAGGAAATCGAGCCGCGGCTGTTTTCGTTCAACAATCCGCAGGGGGCTTGCCCGCATTGCGACGGGCTGGGGGCACGGCTGTATATGGACGAAAAGCTGGTGGTGCCGAACGAGGGGCGGTCGATTGCGCAGGGGGCGATTGCGCCGTGGTACGGGTTTAAGTCGGCGTTTTATAAGCAGACGCTGATTTCGCTGTGCGACTTTCTGCACATCTCGCAGGACACGCCGTGGAAAGACCTGCCGGAAGAGGCGAAGAAAATCATTCTTTACGGTTCGGGCAATGTGTGCGTGCCTCTGTATTATTCGACGTTTGTGTCGGACAAGCCGTTTGAGGGCGTGATTCCGAATATGGAACGGCGGTTTCTGGAAACAGACTCGGCGGCGTCGCGCGAGGAGCTGTCGCATTACCAGTCGGCGGCGCCGTGCACTTTCTGCAACGGCAAGCGGCTGAAGCCCGAGGCGCTGGCGGTCAAGGTCTGCGGCAAGGATATTATGGAAGTTTCCGATCTTTCCATCAAAGAGGCGCTGAAGTGGTTTGCCGGGGTGGAAGAACAACTGAGCCCGCAGAAGCAGCAGATTGCGCACAAGATATTAAAGGAGATTATCGACCGGCTGCAGTTTTTGAACAATGTGGGGCTGGACTACCTGACGCTGTCGCGGCAGTCGGGCGGGCTTTCCGGCGGCGAATCGCAGCGTATCAGGCTGGCGTCGCAAATCGGGTCGGGGCTGACGGGCGTGCTGTATGTGCTGGACGAACCGTCAATCGGGCTGCACCAGCGCGACAATGACCGGCTGCTGGAGACGCTGAACCGGTTGCGCGACATCGGCAATACGGTGATTGTGGTCGAGCACGACGAAGACGCCATCCGTGCGGCAGACTTTCTGGTCGATATGGGGCCGGGCGCGGGCGAGCTCGGCGGCAGCGTCGTCGCGGCGGGAACGGTGGCGGACGTGCTGGCGAGCAAGGACAGCCTGACGGCGCAGTATCTGAACGGGCAGAAGGAAATCGCGGTGCCGCGCAAACGGCGCAAGGGCAACGGCAAGTTTCTGGAGCTGACCGGGGCGAAGACGCACAATCTTAAGAACGTGAAGATGAAAATCCCGCTCGGCACGCTGACGCTGGTTACCGGGGTTTCTGGCGGCGGCAAGTCGTCGCTGGTGCTGGAGACGCTGTACAAGGCGCTGAACAAGGAGCTGAACGGGTCGCGCGAGCCGACGGGCGCATACGACAAACTTATCGGGCTGGAGAATGTCGACAAGGTGATTGACATCGACCAGTCGCCTATCGGGCGGACGCCGCGTTCCAACCCGGCGACGTACACCGGGCTGTTTACCTATATCCGCGACTGGTATGCGGAGCTGCCGCTGTCCAAGGCGCGCGGGTATCAGGCGGGGCGGTTTTCGTTTAACGTTGCGGGCGGGCGCTGCGAAGCGTGCAAAGGCGACGGGGTAACGAAGATTGAGATGAACTTTCTGCCTGACGTGTATGTCGAATGCGAACAGTGCCACGGCAAGCGCTTTAACCGCGAAACGCTGGAAGTTACCTACAAGGGCAAGTCGATTGCCGACGTGCTGGATATGACGGTGGACGAGGCGCATGAATTTTTTGACAGCATTCCGGCAATCAA
>ENA-OUQW01002642-OUQW01002642.1-human-gut-metagenome-genome-assembly--contig:-NODE-2642-length-14497-cov-13.755505_pt1 | contig 14497 bp, 6 predicted proteins | sample MGYA00248464_ERZ548849 | MGnify/ENA primary metagenome ERZ548849 (study PRJEB26491, sample SAMN04978193) | human gut metagenome | host: Homo sapiens | study: EMG produced TPA metagenomics assembly of... | reverse complement strand
CTTCCTTCAGATTCCACCTCACGATGGACACCCTTGCCTTCGGCTAACGCTTCCTACTGCCGAGCGCGTTGTGGTCTCTCACCACTTAGTTGTTGCTCTTGCCGGGCGCACTAGAAAAAGGCAGTCAGCATGACGCTGATTGCCTCTATCGGTGACTGCGGTCTCCCGACGATACTATCATAGCACAGGTTTATTTGCTAAAATGTGCTATTTTGTGCTGTTTCGTCCTGTTTTGTCCTGTTTGCTGTTAATTTGTCCTGTTGGGTGCTATGCGCTGCTGGTTGTGGGTGCAGCGGGGGGGATGTGTTATCAAGTAGGTGGGCTGGTGGCGGAGGTGCTTGGTAACACGTATATAGTATAGCACAGATTTTTTTCTCAAACTTTCTCAAAGCTTCTCATTTCTTCTCAAACGTTCTCAAAGCTTCTCAACTTTTTGAGGGGGATGGCGTTTTGAAACTAAGGATGACTGTTTCTGTAATTGTGGGGGAACTTGGTTCATCATGTCTGGACAGTGCGTAATCGTTGAGATACTCAATTTTATGTTGCGGAAATAAAATATCTATGGTATACTGGAATAAGGTTTCAACCTTGTCATGGAGGTGTCTTTATGGCGATTTGCTATAAAAAGCTCTGGAAAATGCTGATTAACCGCGACATGCAGAAGAAAGACCTTCGCATGGCCGCTGGACTCAGCACCAATGGCATCGCCAAGCTCGGCAAGAATCAGAACGTTTTAACAGGAGCTCTCGGCAAAATCTGCAAAGCTCTGAACTGTGGCATCACAGATATTATGGAATTTGTAGATGCAGAGCCAGAGCAAGAAGCACATCACGCATAAGAAAGCAGGTACCGCTTATGGCAAGGCTTGAAGAACTATCAAACGGCAGTATCGTTGAAGGTTTGCTTTCGGGCGAAGCGGTGACGGTCGTGTCAACAAAGTGGTATGGTTCGTCCAGCATGGAGGTGTTCTACAAGACGAATCGAGGGTCAACGGGGTCGCAGATTCTTTATCGGGAGGATGAACCTTCCCTAACGGTTCTGGAAAAGAGCCTGCCGTGGAGTTTCGATGTTGGCGGCGATAAGCTGCGTCTCGTCTCAGAAGCCTATCGGATTCACCTCGCGCACCTGTTTGACCCATACCTTGCTGTGCATACATCAGCCATCGAGCCGCTGCCGCACCAGATTTCCGCTGTCTATGAAGAAATGCTGCCGCGGCTTCCGCTGCGGTATGTGCTGGCTGATGACCCTGGTGCTGGCAAAACCATCATGACAGGTTTGCTGCTGAAGGAACTGATTATCCGCGGGGATTTGAAGCGCTGCATGATTGTCTCGCCCGGAAATCTGGCAGAACAGTGGCAGGATGAGCTTTTTCAGAAGTTTCATCTGCGTTTTGAAATTCTCACGAATGATCGGCTGGAATCAGCAGTTACCGGGAATGTATTTACAGAAATGAACTTCTGTATTGCACGCCTTGACAAGCTGGCGCGAAATACGGAGTTACAGGAAAAGCTCAAAGTTACAGACTGGGACTTGATTGTCTGCGACGAGGCGCACAAGATGTCAGCCACCATGTGGGGCGGCGAAGTCAAGTACACCAAGCGCTACCAGTTGGGACGACTGCTTTCCAGCATCACGCGGCATTTTCTGCTGCTGACGGCGACGCCGCACAATGGCAAGGAAGAGGACTTCCAGCTGTTCATGTCGCTGGTTGACCCAGATCGCTTTGAGGGCGCTTGCCGGACAAGCAATCAGTCGATTGACGTCAACGATGTGATGCGCAGGCTGGTCAAGGAAGACCTGCTGAAATTCGACGGAACGCCGCTGTTCCCAGAGCGCATTGCGTACACAGTCAATTATGACCTATCCCCTATGGAGGCGCAACTGTATACGAACGTAACAACTTACGTTCAGGAGGAGTTTAACCGCGCAGACCATCTGGACGGCACGCACAGAAGCTCTGTCGGCTTTGCCTTGACCATCTTGCAGCGCCGATTGGCTTCATCCCCGGAAGCCATCTACCAATCGCTGCATCGCCGACGTGAGCGACTTGAAACCCGATTGGCAGAGGAAAAGCTCGGAAAACGGGCGGCGGAGCTTCCTTGGCAGTTTGACTTGCCGGAAGATCCGGATGATCTGGACGAAATCCCTGCTGCTGACCTTGAAGCGGAGGAAGAACAGATTGCGGATCAGGCTTCCGCTTCCAAGACAATTACGGAACTGGAAGCCGAAATTACCACGCTGAAACGGCTGGAAGCAATGGCGAATGCCGTGCGCACGAGCGGAACCGACAGGAAGTGGGATGAACTTTCCGCCATTCTGCAAGATGATGCGCTCATGTTTGACGGCAACGGTCAGCGGGAAAAGCTCATCATTTTCACCGAGCATCGCGACACGCTGAATTACCTCTGCTCGAAGATTCGGACGCTGCTGGGCAGAGAAGAAGCAGTCGTGACGATTCATGGCGGAATGCTGCGAGATGAGCGTCGAAAGGTGGAAACGCTGTTCAAGCAGGACAAGGATGTCCGCATCCTGATTGCGACAGACGCGGCGGGCGAAGGCATCAACCTCCAGCGTGCGCACCTGATGGTCAACTACGACCTGCCGTGGAATCCCAATCGGCTGGAACAGCGATTCGGGCGCATCCACCGCATCGGGCAGACCGAGGTGTGTCACCTGTGGAATCTTGTTTCCAAGGAGACACGCGAGGGCGCTGTTTTCCAGCGGCTGTTTGAAAAGCTGGAAGAGGAACGCGCTGCGCTGGGCGGCAAGGTGTTCGACATTCTGGGCAAGACGAATTTCGACAACCGCTCACTTCGGGAACTGCTGATTGAGGCCATCCGCTACGGCAATGCGCCGGAAACCCGCGCAAAGCTGTATCAGGTGGTGGACAAGGCGCTGGACAAGGATGCGCTGCGGAAGCTGCTGGAAGAACGCGCATTAACTGAGGACACGATGGATGTCCACAAGGTAATGGCTATTCGCGAAGAAATGGAGCGCATGGAAGCGCACAAGCTGCAGCCGCACTTCATCGAAGCGTTCTTCATTGAAGCATTCACCGTCTTGGGCGGCATCATCCGCAAGCGCGAACCCGGCCGCTACGAAATCATCAGCGTTCCGTACAGGATTCGCTCCCGAGACCAGCTGATTGGCTTCGGCGTGCCGGTGGCATCCAAGTACGAGCGTGTCTGCTTTGACAAGCAATACTGCAACATGCAGGGGCTGCCCATTGCCGACCAGATTTGTCCGGGGCATCCGCTGCTGGAAGCGGTGATTGACCTCATCCGCGAACAGAATGCCGATGTTCTGAAACGCGGTGCGGTGCTGGTGGATGAAAACGACCCCAGCGAGAAAATCCGCCTGCTGTTCTACATTGAGGATGCCATCCAGGATGGACACGTCCTGCCCGACGGCAGCCGCCGGGTCATCAGCAAAACACTGCAATTTGTGGAAATGGACGAATCAGGGCAGGCGCGGAATGCAGGCTACGCACCGTATCTGGATTACTGCCCGGTGACGGAAGAAGAACAGGACGCGGTGCTGGCGTATGCGCACAAGCAGCCGTGGCTGGCGCAGAATCTCGAAGACATGGCGGTAGGCTATGCGGTGGCGAACATTGTGCCGAAGCATTACAGCGAGGTCAAAGCGCACCGCGTGAAGATGGCAGACAGAACTGCCCGCGCCGTCAAGGATCGTTTGACCTGCGAGATTCAGTATTGGGATTTGCGGGCAGCTGACTTGAAGGAAAAGGAAGCCGCCGGCAAAGGAAACGCCAAGCTGAACTCGACCAACGCCCAGCGCCGCGCGGATGACTTGCAGGCGCGAATGCAGCGCCGCTTGGCGGAGCTTGCACAGGAGAAGATGGTGTCGCCCTGTCCGCCGGTCATCGTTGGCGGCGCATTGATTGTGCCGATTGGACTGCTGAACCGGCTGATGGGCAGACCGAACGAGGGCAGCCTGTTCAGCGCGAACCGGGATGCCATCGAACGCGCCGCCATGCAAGCGGTGATGCAGCGCGGATATGCGCCGCGAGATGTGTCTGCGGAGAATGTCGGGTATGACATTGAATCCGTGATTCCGGAGAACCAGCGCCACGGCGGGCCTTGCCTACGCTTTCTGGAAGTCAAGGGCAGGCAGAAGGGCGCAACGACTGTCACCGTGACCCGCAACGAAATTCTGACGGCGCTCAACAAGCCGGATGAGTTCATTCTGGCGCTGGTCGAAGTGGACGGCGCGCAAACAACAACCACCTACATCCGCAAGCCCTTCCGCAATCCGCCCGATTTGGGCGCTTGCAGCGTGAATTATGAAATTGCCGATTTGATGCGAAACGGCGAAATAGAAAAGTGAGGAAGCACATGATGCCCACGATAAAGAAACTCATCGAGGTTGCCCTTCCGTTGGAGGCCATCAACGCGGAATCTGCCCGCGAAAAATCCATTCGCCACGGCCATCCCAGCACGCTGCATCTATGGTGGGCACGGCGACCCCTGGCCACGGCTCGCGCCGTCATCTGGTCATCGCTGGTGGACGATCCCTCCAGCCATCCGGAGCAATTTCCCACCGAGGAAGCCCAGCAGCAGGAGCGCGAGCGCCTGTTTGACATCCTGACGCGCCTGGTGAAATGGGAGAACAGCAATGACGAAGGCATTCTGGCGGAAGCCAAGGCGGAGATCATGAAATCCACGAACAACAACCCTCCGGCCCTGCTGGATCCCTTCGCGGGCGGCGGCGCGATTCCGCTGGAGGCCCAGCGCCTTGGACTGGAAGCACACGCACACGACCTGAACCCCGTGGCGGTGATGATTAACAAGGCGATGATTGAGATTCCGCCGAAGTTTGCCGGACGTTCGCCTGTGAACCCGGAAGCACAGCGGCAGGGTGCTGCCAATCATGGCTGGAAGGGCGCGGCAGGGCTGGCGGAGGATGTGCGCTATTACGGCGAATGGATGAAGCAGGAAGCCTGCAAGCGCATCGGGCATTTGTACCCAAAGGCGAAGCTGGAAGATGGCAGCGAAGCCACCGTGATTGCGTGGATTTGGGCAAGAACGGTCAAATGCCCGAACCCGGCGTGTGGGTGTGAGATGCCGCTGGTACGTTCGTTTACGCTTTCAAAGAAAAAAGGCAATGAAGCATATGTGCAACCGATGTTCATTGATAGTGAGTTTTCTTATAGTGTAAAATATGGAAAAAATTCAGAAGAAGGCACTGTCAATCGTAAAGGTGCAACTTGCCTACACTGTGGCACGGGTGTCAATTTCCCCTATATTCGAGATGAAAGTTCCGCAGGACGAATGGGTGCTGTGCTTATTGCGGTGGTCGCCGAAGGAAAGAATGGTCGTGCTTATTGTTCGCCTACTGCTGAGCATATTCATGCGGCTGAAATAGACAAACCAAGAGTATATCCTGATGGTGAACTTGCGTATTATCCCGGACATTTAAACACAAAAGTATATGGATTAACAGAGTTCCATCAGCTTTTCACCAACCGCCAGCTTACCGCCCTAACCACCTTCTCCTCTCTCGTTTCCGAAGCCCAGCAGAAAGCCGAAGCGGATGCCGTGGCGGCGGGTGTGTTCAACGACCACATTGCGCTGTCCGAGGGCGGAAGCGGTGCAAGAGCGTATGGCGAGGCGGTGGGGGTGTATTTGGCGTTTGTGGTGGATAAGATGGCGGATAGAGGTTCATCTATTTGCAGTTGGGATAACACCCGTGACGGATTAAGAAATACATTCGGTCGTCAAGCAATCCCTATGGTGTGGGATTTTGCAGAGGGAAATCCTTTTAGCAATTCTTCTGGTTGTGTTGATAATATGGTTGATTGGGTAATCAAGTGCATTGAAGAATTTCCCGCTTCTGCATCGGGCAATGTTAAGCAGTTTGATGCCCAAAGTGATTGTGCCTTACGCAATATCATAATTTCCACCGACCCGCCGTACTATGATAATATTGGTTACGCGGATTTGTCGGATTATTTTTATGTTTGGATGCGGCAAGCACTCAAAGGAACCTATCCGAAACTCTTCCGCACGATGCTTGTACCGAAAGCAGAGGAACTGGTTGCAACGCCCTATCGTTTTGAAGGCAGCGTGGAAAAAGCAAGAGATTTCTTTGAAGATGGCATGTTCAACACCTGCTGCCGCCTCCATGATTATTCGCGGGATGATATTCCTGTAACCATCTACTATGCGTTCAAGCAAAGTGAGACGGACACAGAAGATACAACAGCTTCAACAGGCTGGGAAACCATGCTGTCCGCCATCATCCGCGCAGGTTTCTCTATTACCGGCACATGGCCTATGCGCACAGAAATGGCGAATCGCTCAATTGCCAGCGGCACGAACGCCCTCGCATCCAGCATCGTCCTCGTTTGCCGCAAGCGCGCCGAAACCGCGGGCAGCGCCACCCGCCGCGAGTTCATCAATGCCCTCCACCGGGAAATGCGCCCGGCGCTGGAAAAGCTGCAATCCGCCAACATTGCCCCGGTGGACTTGGCGCAGTCCGCCATCGGCCCCGGCATTGGCGTGTTCAGCCGCTACAAGAGCGTGCTGGAAGCGGACGGCAAGCCCATGAGCGTGCGCGCCGCGCTGCAGATCATCAATCAGGAGCTGGATGCCTTCTACAACGAGCAGGAAGGCGAACTCGACCGCGAAAGCCGCTTCTGCGTGGAGCTGTTCAGCCAGTATGCGTTCAACAACATCAAGTTCGGCGATGCGGACATCCTCGCCCGCGCCAAGAACACCAGTGTGCAGGCGCTGGCGGAACACGGCGTGCTGATGGCAGCAAAGGGACAGGTGCGCCTGAAAACCCGCGACGAACTGCCTGAAAGCGTTGATACGCATGAATCCTGCACTTGGCTGCTGACCCAGCAGCTCGCCCGCGCGATGGAAGTCGGCGGCGTGAAGGCGTGCGCTGCCATTGTGCTGAACATTTTCGGCAGCAACGCCGAGGAAGCCAAGGCGCTGGCGTACCGCCTGTACACCATCTGCGAGCGCAAGAACTGGGCGCAGGAGGGCTACGCCTACAACAATCTGGTCGTGGCGTGGCCGGACATCCAGTCCGCGGCGGCGCAGATGCAGGCGGAAATCCCCGTGCAGATAAAGATGGAGTTACTGTAAGGATACGGAGGAGTAAAGTATGTCGAATCACGAAATCATCAGTCAGGCGCTGGGCATCATGCGCGAAACGCTGTCTGGCTATGTTTTACAGCAATTGCAGAGCATCCCGGAATACCGAATCAATGACGCATGGTGGCAGTCGGGCGTCTTGCCATATATCCGCGATTCCCGCGATTATGAGCGTCTTGCCTATTTGGCAGACTATGCTGATCGTCAGGATGCGCTGGATGTGTCCAACTGCCTGAGCTTGATTATCAGCCACTGGCAAAACCTGTTCAAATATCGCCTGCCGAACACGGCGCGCTCTTGGGTCAGCGAGATTCTGGATGTTCGGAACAAATGGGCGCATTTCACCGGTACGGACTTCACGGACAAGGAAACTGCCCGCGCACTGGACACCATGTCGCTGTTGATGGGCAGCATTGATCAGGAGTCGCAGCAGAAATTGCAAGAGCTGTATCGCATGGTGGCATATGGCTCTGCGCAGGGGTCGATGGCATCCACCTCCAATGGTATGGATGCCGGCGCTGGCAAAAAGTCGCTGGGTGTCATGCAGACTACGCCGATGGCTGGTCTCCCCTGCTGGCGCGATGTGATTGAGCCGCATCCTGATGTGGCTCAGGGACGCTACAAGAATGCCGAATTTGCCGCTGATTTGGCGCAAGTGGCTCGCGGAGAGGGCGCTTATGAATACCGCGACCCGGTGGAGTTCTTCTCCCGCACCTATCTAACCGAAGGCATGAAAGGGCTGCTGGTGCAAGCTATTCGCCGCGTCACCGGGAAGGACGGCGAGCCTGTCATTCAGCTGAAAACGGCGTTTGGCGGCGGCAAAACGCACAGTATGCTGGCGCTGTATCACTTGCTGCGCGGGCGTGCGTCTATCGTCAAGCTGCCTAACTTAAAACCCGTGCTGGAAGAAGCAGAAGTGGACAGTCTGCCGATTTGCCGTGTTGCCGTGCTGGTTGGTACAGCCCTTGAACCTGCCAAGAGCAAGCGTCCGGCGGATTTGCCTGGCGGCACCGTCAACACGCTCTGGGGCGAAATGGCGTATCAGCTTGCCAAAGAAGCCGGCAACATGAAGCTCTACGATTATGTGAAGGAATCCGACAAAAAGGGCGTATCTCCCGGCAGCGAAACGCTCAAGAATCTGTTCGATAAATGCGGCCCCTGCGTCGTGCTGATTGACGAGCTTGTGGCATATGCGCGAAAGATTCGCGATCGGACGGATTTGCCCGCTGGTACTTTCGATGACTTGGTTGTCTTCGTGCAGGAAATCACGGAAGCAGCACGCGCATCCCAAAATACGCTTGTTGTTGCGTCTATTCCCGAATCCGATTATGAAATCACAGGCGAGGAAAGCCGCGAAGCCAGTTTTGGACAGCGAGCCTTGGCTGCCATTGAACATACGTTTGGGCGCATGGAATCCATCTGGAAGCCTGTTGCGGCAAACGAAGGCTTCGAGATTGTTCGCCGCCGTCTGTTCCTCAACTGCAAGGACGAAACAGCACGCGACAACGTCTGCCGTGAATTTAGCCGGATGTATCAGGAGAATGCCGCTGATTTCCCGACTGAAGCCAAGGAAGTGGACTACTATGAACGGATGCGTTCCTGCTATCCGATTCACCCGGAAATCTTCGACCGTCTCTATGAAGACTGGGCAACCATTGAGAAATTCCAGAAAACGCGCGGCGTTTTGCGCCTGATGGCCGCGGTCGTCCATGAACTTTGGATGCACCAAGACGGCGGACTTCTCATCATGCCCAGCTCGATTCCGCTGGATGTACCCAACATTCGTGACGAGCTAACCCGCCATGTGGGCGACAACTGGAATGCCATCGTTGACCATGAAGTGGACGGCAAAAACTCCATTCCATATCAAAAGGATGTGGAAGTTCCGCGCTTTTCCAAGGATATGGTTGCCCGCCGTGTTGCGCGTACCATTATGTTGGGCAGTGCCCCCAGCACTCGCAGCGACAGCATTCGCGGTCTGGAAACCTCCCGCATTCGCCTTGGTGCTGTGCAGCCGGGACAGAACATCGCTATCTTTAACGATGCCCTGAACACGCTTCAATCCTCTCTGACGTACCTTTACAGCAATCCTTCCAACGACCGCTTCTGGTTTGATACTCGTCCGACCTTGCGCAAGACGGTTGAAGACCGCGCCAGTCAGCGTTCCAATGAAGAAGTGGAAATGGAGATTGAACGTCGCCTCAAAACGATTCGCAAGGAGCGTCCGTTCGGTCGCTTGCACATTTGCCCGGAAACCTCCATGGATGTCAGCGACGAACAAGATGTGGGGCTTGTCATTCTGAAATACAACCAGACCTACAAGAGCAACAATCCCGCAGATTTAGCCATTCAGGCCGCCGAGAACATTCTGAATACGCGTGGTACATCTCCGCGGATCTATCGGAATATGCTGGCGTTCATCGCTCCTGACCAAAACACAATGAGTGCGCTTCGTGAGGAGGTCAAGCGCTTCCTTGCATGGAAGTCAATTAAGGAAGACAGTATTGACCTGAACCTTGATGCAGCGCAAAACCGAGAGACAGAAAACAACCTGAATCGAAGCAATCAGACTGTTGAATCTCGCATTCTGGAAACGTACTGCCATCTGCTTGTTCCTTATATTGATCGAGAAATCGACTTGAAGACCGTCATCTGGGATGAAATCAGCATTCGCGGCGGCAGTGACAGCATTGTCTTGAAGGCCGTCAGAAAGATGCAACAAAACGAGCAGCTCATTACCCAATGGGCGCCTGCTCTGCTGAATATGCAGATGGAGAATCTTCTGTGGCAAAACCGCAATGAAATCAACGTTGGTGATCTGTGGAAGCTGCTCTGCACCTATTGCTATCTGCCGCGCCTTGCTTCCTTTGAGGTACTTCAGAATGCAATTCAGGCAGGCGTCAACTCCGAAGAATACTTTGCCTATGCGGACGGTGTGAGTGATGGCAAATACACTGCGTTGAAATACAACCAGTATGTAGGCTTTGTGGATCGCTCCGGCTATTTGGTAAAGCAGCTTGCTGCACTCAAACAAAAGGCGTCGGAGACACATGCTGCACAGCCGGTTTTATCGCAGTCATCGGTCATTGCTGACAATTTTGCCAACAGTGATGATGGGCAAAGCACACCTGCAAGCACCACGCAGACAGCAACAGCTGCGCCCGTTCAGCCGCCAAAGCCGCAGAATTGCCATTTCGAAATGCTGACGACACTTGATGCAACCCGTGTTGTCAAGAATGTAGGAAGCCTCATGGATGAAGTAATCAATCATCTGCTGCAAGTCGATGGGGCAACCGTTGAAATCAAGTTGTTAGTCGATGCCACAATGCCGGATGGAACGCCTGTTACGACCGTTAGAACAGTCAATGAAAACTGCAAAACGCTTAAGATTGAGAAATTCGGGTTTAATGATTGAGAAAATATCCGTTGAAAATGGTCATTCTAACGCTTAATAGAGTTTGGCTGCTATCCTAAAGAGTATTTTGAGGTGAAGATATGAGAATCGCTAATTTAGAAATTCATAATTTCCGTGGAATTAAATCTTGCAATTTAGATTTTCCCGTCGAATCAAGAGTGATTTGTTTAATAGGTGCTGGAGATAGTACCAAATCAACAATACTTAAAGCTATCGAATGGAATTTATGGCCTACGTGGAATCTTGTGGCCTGCGATAATGATTTTTATAATGGAGATACAAATAGCCCTATAATTATCAGAGGTACTTTTACTGAAATACCCGATGCTTTACTTGCAGAGGACAAGTTTGGACTATATCTACGCAGCAACGGAACTGAATTAAATCCGGATGTGAATGATGAACCTGTTGACGGGGCACCACTATGTATAACAATAGAATTAACCATAAATGCCTCTCTGGAACCCAAGTGGACGGTGGTATGCAATAGAAAAGAACCTAAACCTATTTCTAATGCAGATAGAAAGCTAATACAAATAGGATTTGTTGGCGATAATTGTAGCAAGGATATGGTATGGGGTAGAAACTCAGTTCTTCAGAAATATGCAAATTCAAAAGATACCCTACACGAGACATATACAGCAGCATTAAGAGATGCCATTAATAAAACAGATTTGTCTTCACTTGACGAAGTATCAGGAACAATCATTGATATAGGAAAACAATATGGTGTTGGTTTTGATAGTGAATTAAAGAGCAAAATTATGATGCAGAATGGTTCATTTTCATCTACGGTAGGAGTTTTTGAAGGGGCTACACCACTAAGTCAACGAGGAACAGGAAGCCAGAAATTGCTTTCTATTGGTCTTAACATTAAATCATTTTCAGGTAATACGTTACTTTTGATTGATGAGATTGAAACTGGGTTGGAACCATACAGACTTAAAAGCTTAATTGCTGAATTAAGGGCTACACACAAAAATAATGGGCAGGTTATTTTCACCACGCATTCTCCTGTGGCTGTAACTGAATGTACGATTCAAGAGCTTGTGATAATAAACTCTAAATCCGGAACGACTGTTGCTCATACATTGTTTTCAAAAGATGAAGGCAGCAATAATAATTTTCAATCGGAAATCAGACGGAATCCAGAAGCATTCTTATCAAAGAGGATTATCGTTTGTGAAGGCAAGACAGAGATGGGTTTCGTAAGAGCGTTTGACAAGTTTCTGTACGCGACTCAAAATTACAGAATGGCTCACAAAGGAATAAGCATGGCAGATGGTGGTGGCGGAAGCATATTTAAGTGCGCAGGTGTACTGCTTAAATGTGGTTATGATATTTGCTTACTTATGGATTCGGATTTGCCTGAAGAAGAAAAAGAAAAGCAAAAATTAAGAACTGAGGGGATATCTGTTTTTGACTGGGATAAGCTTAATGCTCTTGAAGAACAAGTCTTTTTTGATATACCAACAGAAGCTGCAGTAAAACTCCTAAATTTAGCGAGAGAAAAGAAAAGCACAGCTTCAATATGTGATAGGCTAAAAAAAGTAGATATTATTTGTTCTATTAGCGACGATGAGAAAATATCGTTTTCAAAGCTGGACAATGAAACAAAAAAGAAAATCGGTACAGTTGCAAAAAGCAGCGGAAGTGAATGGTATAAACGTATTGATTTAGGCGAAAAACTTGGTGACATTGTTTTTGAATATTGGGATGAAGTTGACGATGCTTGCAAACTCAAGAAGACAGTTAACGAATTAGCGACATGGGTGATTAATAATGACTGAACAGGAATGGAAAGAACTTATCAGTAAGAACACTGCGGCTATTATAGCTCCAGCAGGTCACGGTAAAACAGAAATGCTCTCTGAAATAGTAGAACGTTCATCTGGAAAATTGCTTCTTCTTACGCATACAAATGCTGGCGTTGATGCTATAAAGAAACGAATGAATAAGAAGAATATACCTGCCAATAGATATAATGTTGAAACTATTGCTTCGTTTTGCATAAAATGGTGTTATTCCCATTGTTCCACCAGTAATATCAATAAGAGTTTATCTTCTCTTGTGAAAGAGCAGGCTACTGCGTATTATACTCAATTTTATTCGGGAGCAAAAACTTTATTTTCAAAAAGCTGGGCAGGTGCTGTGCTTAAAGCAACATATTCACGAGTAATTGTTGATGAATATCAGGATTGTACATTAGAGCATCATAGCATCATGCTTCAAATTTGTAAGCACTTACCCCTTATAGCCCTTGGTGACCCAATGCAAGGCATATTTTCATTTGCTGGTCCCCTTGTTGATTGGAGCAATCTTGAATATCCAATTATCACCATCAAAACATATCCATGGAGGTGGAAAAAAACTAATCCTAATCTTGGATGTTATCTATCAAAATTGAGAGAACTCTTGCTTCCATATTCAAATCTGCCTAACTGTAAAATTAAAATTCCGACTACCAAAGATGTGAGTATTGTAGCTTTTTCTGACTTCGATATGTACAAATTGCTTCCACAAATTAAAAATTATGAATCGGTGATATATGTAACTAAATGGCCGAAAAAACAACTGGATATATGCTCTAAAATGGGTGGAATATTTCAGTATGATGAAAAGCAGGAATGCCCAGAATTGTTCGAATATGCAGAGGCTTTTGATAAACTACATGGTTCTGAACTCACTCTTGAATCACTTCGGTTTATGGAGAAATGCTCCAATGGCGTTGCAACGGAATTAGAATCATATATTAATAGGTTAGAAAAATGCAATATTGATTTTTCAAGGATTAAAAAACACAAGGATATTGGTGATGCTATTTCAACTGTTGCTATCAATTCTGACTATATTGCAATTTATAAGTTAATACATGGTTTTGAACAAAAAACTGAATTTAAAATATACAGAAAAGAGCTGTATTATGAAATGCTTCGTAGTATTAAATATGCTATTGAACATAATTTAACTGTATTTGAAGGGGCTAATCATATCAGAAAAGATGCACACCTTCAGAAAAGCTATTCGCAATTTAAATTCTTGTCATCAAGAACGCTGCTGTCCAAAGGTTTAGAGTTCGATTGCGTTATTATTGATACCGCAGACAAATTATCTGTCAAAGAGTTTTATGTTGCAATGACAAGAGCAAAAAAGAAAATTTTCATCATATCTAATACAGACGAGATTTGTTTTTGAAAACAAATTCTACAAGTAGATTAAGCTTACAACAGAAGATGCAGATGTTCCTGATTCAAATTGTATTCAGTTTTCCCGTTTGATCGCGATTATTCGGTGCGCCCTTCACCCGGCGCATTGTGCCGGAGTCCGAACAACATATCCGGTGTCCGTTCAAAAAGCCAACACCCATCTTCTAACTTACCCCACATTTACGATGTTACATGCCGCTGAACCGCTGTTTCATTCTTCGTTCGCAGTTCGGGCAGACCTTATTGCTCTTGCCCATCCTCTCAGGCCTTTTCTTCATAAGTCAGATGTGGTACAATAGCCGTATGCAAGACGAAAGCGCTGAGCGCAAGGCGTACCCGACGGACTTGACAGGCGTGCAGTGGAAAGAAATGGTTCATCATGGAATTGTGTGGGGAGAAAATGCAAGTATAGGGTGTCAACAGATTACATAGCTTCGCCATGAGAGAAAGTGCAAAGAAGGAAATATGCGTATTTTGCGGGTCAATCCCGAATTCTGTGTAAACTGCAAACCGTAGTGCAAATAGAGCAAAATTTATGCAAGACGGGAGCGGCGCAAGCTGTTGCCGCCTTGTTTATAAAATAACAGCGTTTCGAGGGGATGTCAAGGGCTGAAACGACGACATACTAAAAGAACTGGACAGCTTTATTGAGGCGCAGAAGCCGTGCTGTAATCGTCACGTCTTTTCCCCTTCTTTCTGCGTACACCGCTGAGCAAAATCACCTCGACCGGCGAAATTGAGCAGCGGTTCCG
>ENA-OUQW01002638-OUQW01002638.1-human-gut-metagenome-genome-assembly--contig:-NODE-2638-length-14534-cov-3.493681_pt1 | contig 14534 bp, 9 predicted proteins | sample MGYA00248464_ERZ548849 | MGnify/ENA primary metagenome ERZ548849 (study PRJEB26491, sample SAMN04978193) | human gut metagenome | host: Homo sapiens | study: EMG produced TPA metagenomics assembly of... | reverse complement strand
ACTCTGTCGAACCTGTTCTGCGGTTCGGCGGCGGTGGTTTCGGCGCTGGTTTGGGGCGACCTGAAGCTGGCCTTCGGCCTGATGGTTCTGGCCGCCGTGTTCGACTTTTTCGACGGCTTCGCAGCGCGTCTGCTCAACCAGAGTTCGCCCATCGGGCTGCAACTCGATTCGCTGGCCGACGACATCTCATTCGGACTGGCCCCGGCGGCGATCATGTATTCGCTCTATCAATGGATGCCCGGCATCTGGCTGCCCGAAGGGTATCCGGGGCTGGCCGTTTTCGTCTTTACGGCCTGCGCCGCGTTGCGGCTGGCGAAATTCAATATCGACGACACGCAGCGCACGGAGTTCTGCGGACTGCCCAGCCCGGCGGCGGCGATGCTCTGCGGTTCGCTGGGGCTGTTGTTCGAGACCAGCGGACTGGAGCTTCCGCGCGAGGCGATTTCTGCCATTGCCGTGGTCGTGGGACTGCTGATGATCTCGAATTTGAGGATGTTCGCCCTCAAATTCCACGGCTTCGGCTGGAAAGGGAACGAACTGCGCTACGGATTCATCATCGCGGCCGTCGTGACGGCCGTCCTCCTGCGCGGTTACGCCGTGCCGGCGATCATCGTGCTGTATATCCTCGTTTCGCTCGTGCGGGGGCTTGCCTGCCGGACAAAAGGCTGTGGGAAAGCCGAATAGTTGTATATTTAAAATTTTTTAATTACATTTGCCGCGGATTTCCGCTCTTTGGCTGACATGTCGAGATTTTCGAACCGCATATTGCTGACGCTCCTGCTCGGTCTGTTTTTTGCAGCGCCCGAGGCGGTGCGCTCCCAGGGCTTCGATGCGAAGACCTTGCAGCGCGCGCAGCGCAACGGCCAGACGGGTAACCTCTACGGCAGCAATCCCTACGAGCAGACCGAAGGCGAGGAGGGCGAGAACCAGCAGCCGCAGGACACCACCAAGAAGGAACGGAAAATCCGCAAGCCGCTCGAGTCCTATTTTTTCAATGACTCGATCCGCGCGCTGAACAACTTCAAATGGCACGTGAGCCGCGATTTCAACCGCGTCGAGATCGGGCCTTTGGACACCACGCTGACCGATTACCGGATCGACTATCCGTTCTACCGGGAGGACGTGGGCGACATCGCCCAGGGGGCTTTGGGCCAGACGTCGCTGCCGTTGAACTATTTCCGGCGTCCGCAGTTCTTTGACTTCAGTTTTGCGAGTCCCTACTACGCGTACACCTACAACATGGAGAACGTGCCCTTCTACAACACGAAGAAGCCGATGATCCGGATGAATTACGCAGAGTCGGGGCAGAAGCGTTTCCGTGAGGAGAATTTCGGCATCATGCATGCGCAGAACATCTCTCCGACGACGGGTTTCAACATCGACTACAAGGCGCGGGGCACGCGCGGCCAGTACGTCTGGTCGCGGACCAAGAACCACAACCTTGCGGTGGCCGTCAGCCACACGGGCAGGCGGTATTCGGTCCATGCGGGCTACTACAACAACCACATCGAGCAGCAGGAGAACGGCGGCGTGGTCGGCGAGTGGGCCATTGCGGACACGACGTTCGAGATGCCTTCGGGCGTGCCGATGCGGCTGGCCGACGCCGAGGCCAAGAACCTCTACCGCAACAACGCCTTCTTTGTCACGCAGTCCTACGGCATCCCGCTGCAACGGCTCACGGAGAGCGATTTCTCGATGGCGAACCTCTCGGCGGTGTATATCGGCCATTCGTTCGAGTACAGTTCGTGGAGCAAGGTCTACACCGACAGGAACGAGCCTTATACGAATGAACGGGACCACCGGGACGAGAACGGCGATTTCGTCTCCGCGGAGGGGCATTATTACGATAACTGGTTCATCAACCCTGCGGAGACGCGTGACTCGATCTACGAGCGGAACATTTCGAACCGCTTCTTCGTGCAGGCGCAGCCCTGGGACCGGAACGGAATCGTGGGGACGCTCGACGCCGGCATCGGCATCGACATGCACACCTACTCGCAATTCGAACTGAAAGATTACCTGACGGGGAAGTACACGAAGGTCAACAAGACGAGTTACTTCTTTTACGGCTCCGTCAGCGGAAAGATAAAGAAATATGTCGACTGGGACGGAAACCTCCGTTTCTACCCGTCGGGATACAGAGGCGGAGATCTCTCGATCGGCGCGCACCTCGCGCTGAAAGGCTATCTGCGCGGACACCCCCTGATTCTCGAAGGCCGGTTCTCGATGGACCGCCGCTCGCCGACCTACTGGCAGGAGAATCTGTTCTCTAACCATTATATATGGAACACTCCTTTAAGCAAGGAGAATGAAACTCGGTTCGAGGTCAAGTTTTCGGTTCCCGATTTCGCGTTCGAAGCGGGGGCATGGCAGGGAGTCGTCTCCGACAAGATTTACTATGCGTCGGACAGCAACGTCGCCCAGCACAGCGGCAACGTCAGCCTCACGAGTGTGTATGCTCGCAAAGATTTCCGTTTAGGCGGACTTCATTTGGACAACAGGGTATTGTTGCAGTGGAGCACGGATCAAGATGTTGTACCCGTTCCGCTTTTGAGCGCCTTCCTGTCGTATTACTACGAATTCTGGGTCGTGCGCGATGTGCTGCGCCTGCAGATCGGTCTGGACGGACGCTATAATACCAAGTATTATGCGCCCGGTTACAATCCGGCTCTGTCGGTGTATTACAACCAACGGGAGGTCGAGACGGGGAATTACCCCTATATGGACGCTTTCGTCATGGGAAAGTGGAAGAGAATGCGGATATTCCTGAAATATCAGCATGTGAACAAGGGACTGTTCGGTAACGGAGAATATTTCTCGGCGGCTCGCTATCCGCTCAATCCGGGCATGTTCAAAATCGGTATCTCATGGGGATTCTATGATTGACGTGCTGTTCTGCGCGGTGTAAGCTGCCCGCAAAACAACATTTTATGTTAAAAAAGACCGTATTAACGTTTGCGTTCTTAACCATTCTTACGACATTTTACGGCTTCAACGCCCAGTTCAGCGCACCCGCGACGGACGACGCACTGGACGCACTGGCCGAGATGCACCACTCGCTGCTCCCCGAGGGCAGTTACGTCATTTCGGCCTACGACAATCTGATTCGCAACATCAGCGAAGAGGAGGGCCACGACTGGCGCCTGATGAGCGCCATCGCCTACCACGAATCGCGCTTCACGCCCGACATCACCTCGCGCAGCGGGGCCCGCGGCCTGATGCAGATCATGCCTTCGGTGGCGCGTCAGTTCGACGTCCCCGCGGCCGAGATCACCGATCCGAGGACCAATATCTGGTTGGCCAACAAACTGATGTCGAAGATCATGTCGTCGCTCCGTTTTCCGGAAGGGACACCTGAAAAAGACCGCATGAGCATCATCCTGGCCTCGTATAACAGCGGTATCGGCCATGTGAACGACGCCCGCCGTCTGGCCCGCCTGAACGGGGAGAACCCCAACTCGTGGGAGGTCGTGGCCCGGTACCTTACGCTGAAGGCCGAGCCGGAATTCTACGAGAACGAAGTGGTCAGATGCGGACGATTCACCGGCAGCCGGCAGACGCTGGCCTACGTGAACGACGTGATAGGACGCTACGACAGATACTGCCGCATCGCCGGAAGGTAACGGCGGCAGGATAAATTAAAGGCAGGACCCGCAAGAGCGGTCCTGCCTTTTTTGTGCCTGTGCCCCGCGCAGCGGGGACAGGATGCCCTGCGGTGTGGAATCTACTCGAAGACGGAGATAGTTGGCGGCAGTCCAAATTTTGCAATTTCCCGAATTATCGCTATATTTGAATGATTCGGAGTATTCCGACATATTTTGAGAAAACTGTGGAAAACCATTCGGCGTATTTTCAGCAACTATTCCGCGATCACTATGAACCCTTGTGTGCACGGGCTTTTCAGATGGTCCATGACCGCAAGGCGTCGGAAGACATCGTGCAGGATGTCTTTCTTGCCTTGTGGGAACGGCGGGAGGAGGTGGACTTCGACCGGCCGCTGCTGCCGCTGCTGTTTGTCGCCGTGAAGAACCGTGCCATAGATTTGCTGCGCTCCAAAAAATGGCGGGGGGGGGGAATCCGGACTGGACGAGTTGGATGTCTGTATTCGTACGCTTGTCGCCGACCATATCGAAGAGGAGTTCCAGTTATCGCAGTTGAGCGAGGAGATCGACTGCTGCATTTCGGGACTTTCCGAGCAGTGCCGCCGGGTGTTCCTGTTGAGCCGCACGACAGGCCTGAAAAACCGGGAGATCGCCGAGCGGCTCAACATCAGCGTCAAGACCGTCGAAAAGCATATTGGGGCGGCGCTCTCCCAGCTTCGGCTCCGGCTCAGCCGCAGCGGATTTCTGCGGCTTTTCCTCTGAAAAACAGAAGATGCCCTGCACCGTTTCGGTGCAGGGCATTGTTTTTTCCGCCTCGTTAGCGGAGTGGGAATTCGTGTGTGTGTGCGACGCGTCCGCCGGGACCGACGATTCGGATCGCGATTCGGTCGCCCGTCATGTCGCACCGTATGTAGCTTTGATTGCCGTTGACCACGACCGGGAACCGAACTTCGTCGTTTGCCGGGTGGAAGCCGTAGCGGTGCGTGTGGCCGGAGAACATGATATTGATGCCGGCCTCGTTGAGGATCGGCAGGAACAGATTCCGGAGGTGGTTGCTGCCGTGCCACGTTCCGCCGTCGAGCGGAATATGGAGAAAGACGACGCGTGCCGAGGCGTTGCGGAAGGTTTTGGAGGCCACCGCCCTGCGGAGCCATTCGCACTCTTCGCGGCGATAGGCGTCGTAGTCGGCAAGCCCTCCGTATTCGATGTCCGTGTCAGGCTTGTCTTCGCCGCAGTCGAGCAGCAAGAAACAGACCGATCCGACTTTGCAGAGTTGGTAGTGACGGCCGTTGCGCGTCGGGAAATAGTCGTGCAGACGGTCGGCGAAGACGCCGCGCGTCTCATGGTTGCCGCGGTTGTAGAGTATCGGGGTCTCCGAGGCGTAAAGGTTTACCGAGGCGTCGATGAAATCCCGGAACAACTGCTCCTCATTTTCAATGCTGTTGGACATGTCGCCGTTGAGCATTACGAAGTCGTGTTTGCCGAAATCGATTTCCCGGCACAGTTCGGTCATGTCGTCGGCGCGTCCGTGGATGTCGTTCAGGATGACGAACGAACAGTCGGTTCCCGTTGCCGGGAATGTCCGGAACCGGAACGGTGCGCGTTTGTAGACATTGCTGGCAACGGTCCTGCCGTAGAGGACGTTGTCTCCGTGTTTCCATTCGAGTACCTCCTGCGAGAAGATGCGGTAGCAGTATTTCGTTCCGGGACGCAGGTTGTTCAGCCGCACGGCGTGCAGTGTCTTGTGCGCCTGTTTGCGGCCCGCAACGGTTTCGTAATGGCGGGTATGTTCGGCGGCGTAGAAACTGCGTCCGTCGTCCTCGGTTGCCTCGACCCATGACAAAGCGGGTTTGTTGGTAGTCCACAGGACGGTTACGCCGTCTTCGGTCATGTCGCACAGCCACGGGCCATGCGTGATCTTGAAATCCTGGGCCGGCAGCGTCAGTGCCGCTGCCAGCCCGAGGAGTGTGAATAGCAGTTTTTTCATCTTCCGAACGCTTTATTCCTGATTCTCCGGGAGGTCTTCCTCGGTCTGGAACCGGATGTCGGCCACGACGGGGCGGTGGTCCGAGGCGTCGACGCCGTCGACCTGCTGGTCGCTGCGCGAAACCACTGTGCAGTTCTGTACGCCGAAGTGTCCGATCGGGGCATACAGTATGTAGTCGATCTTGCGGGTGGGATTCTCCGACGGGAAAGTGTATTGGTCGATCGTTCCGACATTGGTCAGGAACGCGGTCATCGTGGCGATGACGTTCGAACTGGGAATGGCGTTGAGGTCGCCCGCAAGGATGAGGTCTCCGTCCAGTTCCGTGTCGCGGATACGGCGGATCTCATTGGCCTGCACCAGGCGGCTCGCATCGCCCGAAAGATGATCGAGGTGCGTCGAGGCGACATAGAGGTCTTTGCCGTCGATCTCGACGCGGATGACGCACAGCGAACGGTCCTCGCCCGGTTGCGAAGCGGCGCAGGGGAGCCGGTAACTGCGGGTCTCTATAATCGGGTGTTTCGACAGCACGGCGTCGCCGTATTCGCCTCCGTCGCGGTCGATGGCTTTCGAGAAGTGCCACTCCATACCGAGTTTGGCTGCCAGGTCGCGGGCCTGGTGTACGTCTTTTCCCGTGCGGTTGGTGAAGACATCCACCTCGTTGAGGGTTACGAAGTCGGGGTCCTGCCGGCGGATTACCTCGGCCAGCGCGTCCAGATCGGCTGCATTGGCGGGGCTTGTGGCGCGTGCGCCGTAGATGTTGTAGGTCATTATGCGGATGATCCTGCCTTTGGGTGGAATGACTGCCTTGTCTCCGTGCTCGTCGTTGTAATTGTCGTCGTTGGTGCATGAAACGACAATCAGGAGCAGCGCCCACAGACATATAGTCTTTTTCATAGTCTTTTGTTTGGTTTAAAAATTTGTTAGTCGGATCAGAATGCCCATACTTCGGCGATGCAGGTCTGGTAGAGGTCGGCCTGCGTGGCGGTGACGAAGATACGGAAATAGCGTCCCGTTGCCTTGTGGTCGAGGTATACCGTGTTCTCGATCCGGTTTTCGACGGTAAAGGTCCCTGCATGGGTCCAGTTTTGGTTGTCGTCGCTCACGTCGATGTTGAAGATACGCGGGTTGCCGCTGCTTTTGGGAACGTCGGAGCCTTCTTTGTCAGACCGTCCGCGGATCGTGAGTCCGTGCAGTTCCTTGGGTGCGCCCATGTCGACGGCGATCCAGTGCGGCGGGCCGGGTTTGGCGTTACGCCACTGCGTACCCCAATAGGTGTTGTTTTCGCCGTCGATGATCGAAACGGCCAATCCGCGGTTGGGGTAGGTCGATGTCGCTTCAGCCTCCTGCGTCGAGAACCCGGCGATCGACCAGCCGCTCCTGTCGTATCTCGGGAACGGATTTTCGGTGTAGTAGCCGTTGATGCGCAGGTAAGCCGTCTGCAACGATTCGTTGACGGCCAGGTCGGGTGTCACATTCTCGATCCGTACCGGCAGCAGGAAGACGCCCACGCCGTCGAACGCCTGGCTGTTGATGGCGATCCGGATGGGCGAGGAGATGTATTTCCCGTTAGGAATCACGGCTTCGAGGTTCTCGATCGTGTAGCTTCCATCAAGCATCATCGGGTAGTTGCTCTGGTGCTTCTGATTGTAGGTATCCACCAGTTCGGGGGCGACGCGAAATTTGACCGTCACATCGCATCCCGGGTTGCGGATTCCGCTCAAGTTGGCGTAGACCATGAGCGACGTGTCGCGTTCGAGCGGGAATGAGAGTGTGTTCTTGGAGGCGTCGTCGACGGCGTTGACCGTGTAAATACGCGTATAGTTCTCGGGGTTGTCCACGTTCAGGTCGTCCTGAATCGGGTTTTCGCAGGCTGCGAAGAGCGTTCCGCAGCAGAGGACAGCCAGGTATTTCGTAAGTTTCATAGTCGTTATTCGTTTTTACGGTTACCATCCGGGATTCTGGACGATCTGCGGATCGCGGTTGATTTCGGACTGGGGAATGGGGAAAAGGTAGAACTCGGGCCGGAACACGCGGGTTTCGAATACGGTTTTCTCGTAGAACGCCTCGTCGGTGAAGCTGTTGCCTGCGTCGACGTTCATGCCGTAGAAGGGGCCTCCGTCGGTCTGGTCGGCGATCAGCCAGCGGCGGGTGTCGAAATAGCGCAGTTGCTCGAAGCAGAGTTCGATGCGGCGTTCCAGGCGGATCTGCTCGCGCATTTGACTCTGGTTGAGATCGCTTTGGACCGGTCCCAGACCGCCGCGCTCGCGGATTTTGTTCAGGTAGGTTTCGATGTCCGCATTCCCGGGATCGTATTCGTTGAGCGCCTCGACGTAGTTGAGCAGTATCTCGGCGTAACGCATGATGACGAAGGGACGCTTGATGTAGTTGCCGTTCTTGGGATTGGACGAGGGCGAAACGTTTTTGATGGCGATGTATCCCGAACGCGGGAAGTCCCACGTGCCTTTCTTTCCCGATCCTCCGGTGTAGTAGAGCTGGATGCGGGTTTTCTGATCGCCGATCCAGTAGGCGCCGTTGAAGCAGATGTTGACGTAGAAACGCGGTTCACGATTGACGAACATGTTGCGCGTACCGGCGGGAGCGAATACCCAGCCCGATTTGGGGTCGGAGTAGTTCGCCTTCGAATAGCCGCTCTCCTTGTCCGGGGTAATGGCCGTGCCGTCTTTCATGCGGAAAGCGTCGACCAGTTGCTGGGTCGCCCCCATGCTTTCATAGCCGCTGAACTGCCGGGGTGAAGCCGACCGTTCCCAATGTTTGAGGTAGTTGCTGATGCGGACCATCATCACCTCGCTGTTCCAGTTCTCCAGGAAAACGTTGCGGCAGGACAGGTAAGGGTCGAGCGTTCCGTCGGTGTGGTACTCCTTGTAGAGGTCGAAAATTCCCAGGTCGATGACATCTTTTGCAGCCTGGGCGGCCTTGTTCCACTTTTCGGGGTCTTTTCGGGTCGAAAAAAGGTGTTTGCCGTCCGTGTTGACCACGTTGGCGTAGGCCGGGTTGCCGTTGAACTGGTCGCTGGCGGCCAGCAGCAGTACGCGGCTTTTGAGTCCCATGCACATGGCCAGTGTCGCCCGGCCGTAATCCTTGTCGGCCTGTACGGTGAAGTGCAGCGGCAGGCGGTTGTTGTCGATCATGTCGTCCAGTTCGCCGACGATGTAATCCACGCACTCGTCGTAGGAACTGCGCGGCAGGTTCATCTTCACATCGTCGCGGTCGAGGTCGCCCGGAAGGACTTCGTCGCCCAGCAGTACACACGGACCGTACTGGCGCAGCAGGCAGTAATAGAACCAGGCACGCAGGAAGCGGGCTTCGTTCTTGTATTGTTCGACGACGATCGGGCCGCGCGTAGGATCGTCGAGCATCTCCTGGTTCGAGCCGATGTGCTGGATGAAGTAGGTTGCCGAGCGGATGCCCCGGTAGTAGTGCGACCAGTACTCGTAGTAGTTCGACGATGCGCTCCAGTTGCCGAGGTTCATCTTGAAGGAGTTGTAATCCTCGCGGTCGTAGGTAACGTCCAGGTCGTCCGAACACGGGTCCCAGGGTACGCCGTCGGTGCGGTGCGACTCGTCGCGGATGTAGCTGTAAACGGTAGCCAGGTATTTCTCGGAGTAGGAGGTGCGCTGGAATACCTGCTCGATGGTGATCCGGTCGTCGGGAACCTGGTCGAAGAAGTCGTCGTTGCAGGCGGTCAGGATGCCGAGGGCGGCCAGTAAAGTGAGTATTGTTTTAAGTTTCATAGCTTGTCGGGGATTTTAGAAGTTGAAATTGATACCCAGGCTGACGGAACCGATGTTGGGGTATTTTGCGCCGCGGCCGTCGCCCAGTTCCACGTCCCACAGTTTGAATTTGCTGAATGTAAGCAGATTGACGCCCTGTATGAAGATGCGCGCATTGTTGATGTGGATGCGTTTCATCCAGCGGTCGGGGAGCGTATAGGAGAGTTCGATGTTTTTCAGACGCAGGTAGCTGGTATTTTTGAGCCACCACGTGCTGGCTTCGTAGTTCATGTTCATGTTACCGATCGAGAGGCGCGGGTAGAAGACATCCTGGCGGGGATTGGCCTCGGTCCAACGGTCGGTGATGTTGCTCAGCAGGTTGCCGCGGCTCGATCCCTGTGCGAAAGGCAGTACGCCTTCGCCGCTGAGGATCGCGTCGACGTGTGCGGCGCCCTGGAACATGGCCGACAGCGAGAGGCCTTTCCAGCCTACGGAGAATCCGAAGCCGTAGATGATTTCGGGGACACTTCCCCAGCCGATGGGCACTTTGTCATATTCGTCGATTTTGCCGTCGCCGTTGATGTCCTTGTAGCGGATGTCGCCCGGGCGCGTGTCGCCGACCTGTACAGGCGCTGCGGCGATCTCCTCCGGACTTTCGAAGAGTCCCAGTGCGATGAGCCCGAACCGCTGGTCTACCTTGTTGCCGATGGTTTTCTGCCAGGGATAGGCCACGGTGCTGTCGTCTTCGAGGACCTTGTTTCGGTTGAACGAGTAGTTACCCATGACGCTCAACGACCAGTCCCGCCACGAATTGGCATAGCTGACCGACATTTCGATACCTTTGTTCTCGACTTTGCCGATGTTGCCGTAGGGGTTGTTGATCATACCGAAATAGGACGGAATGCTTGTGCGGCGCAGGTAAATGCCTTTGCGCGACTCTTTGAAGGCGTCGAATTGCAGGTTGAACTTGTTGTTCAGCAGGCGCATGTCCAGTCCGATGTTGGTTTTGTCGGCGATCTCCCACGTTACGTCGACGGCATATTCGTCGATGGCCGTAGTCCCGTAGGTCTGGTCCATGTTCTTGCCGAACTGGTAACTGGTGTCGTTGGTGTCCTTGACCGTAGCCAGGTAGGCGAAACGGCGTCCGCTGATCTGGCTGTTGCCGACACGACCCCATGTGCCGCGCAGTTTGAGGTACTGGATCACCTCTGTGGCGCCTCTGAAGAAGGGTTCGTTGCTGATTACCCAGCCAAGTCCGACCGACGGAAAGAAGCCGTAACGGTTTTTCGGGGCGAAGTTCTCCGAACCGTTGTATCCGAAGTTGAACTCCCCGAAATAACGGTCGTCGAACGAGTAGGTGAAACGTCCTGCCAGGCCGCGGAAACGGTAGGGCAGCGCCTCTTCGACGTTGGTGGCTTTGGTATTGATTTCGTCGCTCTGGTTAAAGAGCATCATGCCCGATACGGTGTGCCTGCCGAAAGTGTTGCGGTAGTTGACTGCGGCTTCCAGATAGATGGCGCGGTTACCCTTTGCACTGAGGCTGTAGGCCAGGTTTTCGGTTCCCTGGCGGGTTTGCTCGTAGAGCAGGTTGCCGTTGGCGTCGCGTCCTGTGGCGTGGTAGGTGTTCGGGGTTTTGGTGAAACGGTTGCTCGTGTAGTTGTAGGTGTCGAACGAGAACATGCCTGAAACCGAGAGCCCTTTGTAAATCTGCTGCGTGATGCGCAGGTTCGAATAAACCTGGCTGCGCCACTGGTTGGCATAGCCCGTTGCGCCGAGCTGTGCCACGGGGTTTATATCGCCGCCCGAGAAGGCGCCGAGCTTGCCGTCGGGGTAGAGCGGCGCGATATAGGTCGGAGGTGTGAAATAGGCCGATTCGAAGATGCTTGCCTGCGAAGATGCCGGATAGTTGGCGTTGGCCAGGTAGCCCTGGATGCCCAGTTTGATTTCGGTGGTGCGGAACGGGTTGAGCGTGAGGTTCGAGGTGACGTTGTAACGGCGGTAGAAGGTGTTCGAGTTGTAGTCGGCCAGTTTCGTGTCCTTGTACATGCCGTTCTCGTCGTAGTAGGCCAGGCCGATGTAGTAGACCGCCTTATCGGAACCGCCCTGCACGTTGACGTTGGCCGAGCGGTTGCGGCTGAAGTTACGCAGGATATGTTTCATCCAGTCTACGTCGGGATAGAGATAGGGGTCTTCCCCGCGGCGGGTCTTATCAATGATCTCCTGGCTGTATAGTTTGCCGCCGCCGCGGGTGAGCGACGCTTCGTTCGACATCTCCATGTAAGTCGCGCCGTCGGCGAAATCGGTGATCTTGGTCGGTTTGGTGAGGCCTTCGGTATAGCGTACGCTGAATTTGGGGCGTCCTTTCAGACCGCTTTTGGTATTGATGATAATGACGCCGTTGGCGCCGCGAACGCCGTAAACAGCAGTTGCAGAGGCGTCCTTCAGGATCGAGAAACTCTCGATGTCTTCGGGGTCGACGTTGGAGAACGAGCGGGGAACGCCGTCGACGAGCGTCAGAGGGGCGCTCATGCTGGCTGTCAGCGTTGAGATGCCGCGGATGTAGATGTTCGCGTCGTCGAAGCCCGGTTCACTGGTTCGCTGTACCGAGACCAGACCCGATACGCGGCCCGCAAGGCCTTGTGTGAGGTTGGCGACGGGAACTTTCAGTTCCTTGGTCGCTATGGTCTGCTGCGAGCCGATGACGCTGATCTTTTTCTGCACGCCGTAGCCCACCACCTCCACGGCGTCGAGGATGGCGTCGTTTTGCAGCATAACCACGTCGACGATTTCCTGCCCTGCGACCGAAACGTCCTGCGATTTGTAACCTACATAGCTGAATTCCAGTACTTCGTCGGGATAAACGTCGAGCAGGTATTTGCCGTTGATGTCGGTGGCTGTACCGATGTTCGGACGGGCCTTGATGCGGATCGTGACGCCGATGAGCGGATCGTTGTTCTGGTCCCTGACGACGCCTGTGATGCGTGTGATCTTCCGGGGTGTAGCTGCGGCCGCAGCTACGGAGCGTCCGATGACGATCTGCCTTCCCGAGAGTTTCCAGGTGTTGTCGGTTCCGGCGAACAACTGTTTCAGGACAGCCGAAATGGGCTGATTCGTTACTTTCAGGGTGACTTTGCGGTGGATGTCCAAGATGTTGTCGTAGTAAACGAAGATGTAGTCGCTTTGGCGTTCGATCAGTGTGAGGACCTCCTTGATGGGGCGGTTCTGTACGTTGAGCGTGATGGTTTTCGCCGCCTCTGCCGTTTGTGCACTGACGGGCCGGATGAACCCGATTGTTGCCAGCAAAAACAGGAATGTTATCCGGAATAGGTGGAATAATCCCCCATTATCGGCCTTAAAAAGACCGATTTTACCATTTTTGTTGTACATTTGTAAAGATTTGAAGTTTAAAAAGCTATTTTAGATTTTCAATCGCTCCGGATGTCGTTGAGGGACGACATCCGGTCTTTTTTTGGAGGGATACGGGCTGTTACATAGGCAGGTCAGTTTGGGTTGTTGGTAGTCGGGTTATAGTCGATTCGGAAATTCCCGGATCCGGAGATTTGCAGGTTGATAGGGGCTGTTGCGCTCAAGATTTTCAGCACTTCGGCCGGATCGTCTTTGAGTTCGAGTTTGCCCGAGAGCGTCAGCGCTTCGGCTTCGGGCGTACACTCGATCCGACAATTGTAGTAGCGGGAAAGGCGTTCGAGGATGTTCGACAGCGGGTCGTTGTCGAAGGGCAGGTATCCGTGAATCCAACTGATGTAGCTTTCGGCTTCCACTTCGCGGACCTCCAGCGATTCTGAGGTGTCGAGGATGGCTTGTTGGCCGGGAACGATGCGAATTCCGCGGTCGGATCGTCCGGCAGGGGCTACGCTGACGGAGCCGGAGAGCAGGACGACCTCCTGCGTGCGATCGCGGCCGTAGGAGGATATGTAGAATTTGGTTCCCAAAACGCAGACATCCATTTTGCCTGTGTGTACCGAGAAAGGCCGTTCGGCATCGTGCGCCACTTCCATGTAGATTTCGCCTTCGACGTATATTTCGCGCTTCTGCTTTTCGAATACGACGGGGTAGACCAGCCGTGATCCGGCGTTGATCCAGACGCGGGTTCCGTCGGCGAGCGTCAGCGTCGTCTGCTTGCCGTAGGGAACGACCAGCTGGTTGAACGTCGCAGCCTCTTTTTTGGGAATGGTTTTTTCGGCGTTGTTGATCCGGATGGCGGTCGAATCGTAACGGATTGTCGATTTTTGGGTTTCGAGCAGGAGGGTTTTCTGCTCGGACAGCACCAGTTGCACCTCTTTCTGGGTGAATACGGGGGTGTCGGCCTGCCGGATAAACATTTCGATGTCCGGGACGGTCGACGGTTGCAGTCGGTAGTAACCGACAACGGCCAGCATGACGCAGGCTGCCGCTGCGATGCCGATGCCCAGACGGCGCAGTTGCGGCCGCAGGAAAGACCGGGGTCTGGATGCTTCGGCAATCCGGGCCATGACGTTTTCGAGGGCTTGCCCGGTGTTGAACCGGGTTTCCGCAAGGCGGGCGTTTCCCCAGGCTTTGTAAGCCCGGAGAAAGGCGTCGCGGTTGGCTTCGGATGCTTCGAGCCACTCCTGCAGTTCCCGGCGTTCCGTGTCGGTGAGGGGTGTGCCGTCCAGTTGGCGGGTTATCAGATCTTCGATGATATGTTCGGGTCTCTTCATTCTATCTATATCACGGATGAAAGCGCTGAAACCCTACCTCCTCCGGTGTTTTTTTTCGGACCGCCAGGGTAAACAAAAAGCAGAACCGGTGAGGCTCTGCTTTTTGCGGGTTGCGAAAATAGGCATTGTCAATAGACCCACTCGAAATTGTCGACGTAGAGTATGTTCGACTTGCAGCCTGCCATGAAGTCGCCGTAGGCGCTCGTCGAGCAGGAGATCACGATCTGGTACAATCCGGAGGGTTTGGCCTTCGTGTCGTAGAAGTTGAGCGGAAGCTGTACGTCGATCATCTTGCCGCCGGTCGAACTTTGGTCGATGAAAAGCGAGCCGTAGGCGATGATCGGTCCCTCGTCGACCGAAGTGGTCTCTTCCGGATCCCAGGTCCCGGTGGGGGCTTCCGTGCCCGATCCGACCTCGCGGCGGGTGTTCCAGTCCACGATGGCGACCATGATGCGGGCCTTGTCCCGGTCCCCTTCGTGAATCGGGGCGCCGAAATTCTTGTCGATGTCGGCAATGC
>ENA-OUQW01002636-OUQW01002636.1-human-gut-metagenome-genome-assembly--contig:-NODE-2636-length-14534-cov-6.411769_pt1 | contig 14534 bp, 19 predicted proteins | sample MGYA00248464_ERZ548849 | MGnify/ENA primary metagenome ERZ548849 (study PRJEB26491, sample SAMN04978193) | human gut metagenome | host: Homo sapiens | study: EMG produced TPA metagenomics assembly of... | reverse complement strand
CAACGACCCCGAGATTACAAATCACGTGCTCTGGCCAACTGAGCTAAAGAGGCAACTTTCAATTTTCTCTTGCACCATGCGCCGTGTTTCAGGCTCAAATGCGGTTGCAAAGTTACGCAAAGTTTTTTAATCACCAAACTTTTCCAGATTATTTTTCCGCTTTTTTGCGTTTTTTATTATTTCAGATGCCCGAGGATCTTTCCGAATCCGGCAAAAACAGCCAAAAACGGCGGCCTTCCTATCCCTAACGCCACCTGGCGGCGCGGTTATGCCCCGACTCGGACATGAATTGCAAAAAATCGGTTGAAGCGTGTTAAAAAACGTCCGGAGAATTGTTTCATACACAATTTTCATTACCTTTGCACCGCGTTTACTTCGCAATCAACCACATTAATTAATAATACTGCTGCCCATGAATAACTTTTCCACGAAGTCACTCATGGCAGTTTTTTTATTTTTTCAGACAATGATTTTACAGTGCGGCATATTATTTGCCTTTCTTGCAGCAGGCGAGCTCATAGTTACGGCCACTGCCCTACCTGTCCCTTCGAGCATCATAGGGATGCTGCTGCTCACTGCAGCCCTCAAGGCCAAAATAGTACGCGTCAACCAGGTGAGCCGCATCTCCGACTTCCTCGTGCGTAATCTGGGATTTTTCTTCGTTCCGGCAGGAGTCGGGCTTATGAAATGCCTCGGCATCATAAAGAGCGAGCTACTCCCTATCGTGATAGCCACCGTGGCAAGCACATTCGCCATTATCGCCGTCACCGGCTGGGTGCACCAGTATGCCCGCCGCATCACTTCCGGCGCAGCCCGACATTCCTCCAACACATCAACCAGGCACTGACATGGAACTGCTCACCAACAAATATTTTCTCATAGCGCTGACATTCTGCGTGTTTGTCGGCTCGCAAGTGCTCCAGAAGCGCACCGGAATCAAATTGCTCAACCCCATACTCATATCTATCGCCGTACTGATATGCCTCCTAATGGGCGCGGGCATCGACTACGAGACATACTCCGAAGGGGGCGAATACATAGATTTCTGGCTCAAGCCGGCCGTCGTGGCTCTCGGAGTCCCGCTTTACCGACAGCTCGAGTCTATCAAGAAACAGATGTTGCCGCTTCTCGCCGCCGAACTTGCAGGCTGCGTGGCCGGAGTGGTCTCGGTGGTACTTGTAGCCGACCTGCTCGGAGCCTCGCGCGAGGTCATCATGTCGCTTGCGCCGAAAGCCGTCACCACCCCTATAGCCATGGAAATATCATCGGCCACGGGCGGCATACCGTCGCTCACGGCCGCCGTGGTGGTGTGCACCGGTATATTCGGCGGCATGGCTGGCTTCAAGATGGTCAAGATGAGCCGCGTGCGCAGCCAGATAGCTACCGGACTGTCAATCGGCACTGCCGCCCACGCCGTAGGCACCTCCGCCGCCATGGAACGCAGCGAGCGCTACGGCGCCTTCTCCTCGCTCGGCCTCACCCTCAACGGCCTCCTCACCGCCCTGCTCGCCCCCTTCATCCTCAGCATTCTCGGCTATTGCTGACGACAGTTACGGCCTGACAAAATACATTATACATTTTTTCATCAAAGTATATTATATAATTACAAATTTAGTATATTTGCAAGAAAGTAAAAGCTATATACGATGAAAAAGTTATTAACCCTACTGATTGCGGCATTTGCGATTGTATCAATCAATATCAGCGCCACCACCGCCAAACTCTATAAAGCCACTGCCGAGACTGGAGTTTTCCTCAACGGCAATGAAGCGATTATAGTCCACTGCAATTTCGAAATCACCGGCTCGATAGGGAAGCCAAGCACCTTATGTGTCTTTATCAAAGATTCGGCAGGCAATTGGCATAAAGTCAATAGCCAATACGTCACCAAGACCGGAATCCCATTCTTCAAGAAACCGATTGAGCAACGTCTTGATTTTTATGAATATGCTGATTTCCCTCTACCGATATACGTCAAGGATCTGGCACTCTCCCCCGGTGTAAACACCTACCAGATAATAGCCACTATATTGGACCATGACGGCAATATCATTGCCGGTTGCGAGGGGAGTACGTTTATTGCCAACGGACAATCCGTTTCAATCAAACCCAAGGACAACGAACAATAAAGAATCGAAACCTAAATAGCACAACAATAATCATGAATACAACCATACAACAGCGCCTCGATGCGCTCCGCAGCCACATGAAAGCCAACGGCATCTATGCCACAGTGATACCCCAGATCGACCCGCATCAGAGCGAATACCTCGCCGACCACTGGCAGGCACGCCGCTACATGTCGGGATTCACCGGCTCGGCGGGCGACCTCGTGGTGACCCTCGACAAAGCGCTTCTGTGGACCGACTCGCGATATTTCATCCAGGCGGCACGCCAGCTCGATGGCACCGGGATAGTGCTGATGAAGGACGGTCTGTCCGAGACCCCCTCGATAGCGCAATGGCTTGGAGCCAACGTCCCCGCCGGACAATACGTAGGTATCGACGGCATGCTCTTCTCTCACGCGGCCGTCAGCGCCCTCGCCCAAAGTCTTGAAGCGCACAACGTGGAACTCCTCACCGACTTCGACCCCGTCGACGGCATCTGGACCGACCGCCCTGCCCTCCCCCAGGACAAGATTTTCATTCACGACATCAAATATGCCGGTCAGGGAGCGTCGGAAAAGATTGACGCCGTTATCGACAGCCTCAGGTCACGCAACCTCGACGCCATCCTCATCTCGGCGCTCGACGAGATAGCGTGGACGCTCAACATACGCGGCACCGACGTCACCTGCAACCCCGTGGCTACCTCTTTCCTCTTTATCTCACCCAAAGGGTCTACCCTATTCATCGACCCCGCCAAGACCGACGATGACGTCATCGCATACCTCCGCGAGGCCGGCGTAGCTACCGCGCCCTATACCTCGATACTCGATTTCCTCTCCACCCTCGCACCGCAGAAAGTGCTTGTCGACGAAGCCCGCACCGCCGAACGCATCTGCTCGGCACTCGGCTCCAACCGTCGCAACGGCGCGTCGCCCATACCGATGCTCAAAGGGTGCAAGAATAAAATACAGATCGAAGGCACTCGTTCGGCGATGGAACGCGACGGCGCCGCGCTCGTGAAATCGTTTATCGAAATCGAAAAACGCCTCGCCGCCGGCGAACCCATCACCGAAATCACCGTAGCCGACATACTGCAGAAACACCGTTCGGCACAGCCGCTTTACTTCGACCTCAGCTTCGACACCATCGCCGGCTACGCCGCCCACGGCGCCATCGTGCACTACTCGGCCACCAAAGAGAGCGACGCCACCCTGCACCCCGCCGGATTGCTTCTCGTCGACTCAGGCGCGCAATATCTCGACGGCACCACCGACATCACCCGCACCATAGCGCTCGGCACGCCCACCGCTCAGGAAAAGAGCGACTTCACTCTCGTGATGAAAGGCCACATAGCGCTCGGCACAGCCATATTCCCCGAAGGCACCCGCGGTGCGCAGCTCGACGCCCTCGCACGCCAGTTCCTCTGGAAGCACGGCCTCAGCTATCTCCACGGCACGGGCCACGGCGTCGGCCATTTCCTCAACGTGCATGAAGGGCCGCAAAGCATTCGCCTCAACGAGAACCCCACGCCCCTCACTCCGGGCATGATTACCTCCAACGAGCCCGGCGTGTACCGCGAAGGCGTCCACGGCATACGCTGCGAGAACCTCGTGCTGACAGTGCAGGCGTTCACCACCGAGTTCGGTCGGTTCCTCAAATTCGAGACCCTCACCCTCTTCCCCTTCGACCGCAAGCTGTTCGAACTGTCGATGATGACACCCGACGAAATCCGCTGGGTCAACGAATACCACGCTACAGTCTACGCCCGGCTCGCCCCGCTGCTCACCACCGACGAGCAGGAATGGCTGCGCGAACGCACCCTGCCGCTTTGAGCAATCCATAATTCATAATGCATAATTCATAATTATAGTCTGAATTCATAATTATAGTCGGACGGGACGGACATGTCAGACAGGTCGGACCCGTCCGACCAATTCAAAATTCCCCACTCAAAATTCAAAATTACACTTATGGCATTAATAGTACCGATACGCGGATTTACGCCTCAGATCGGAGAAAATTGTTTCCTGGCCGAAAACGCCACCATAGTCGGCGACGTGGTCATGGGCAACGACTGCTCCGTATGGTTCAACACCGTAATACGCGGCGACGTCAACTCCATACGCATCGGCGACTGCGTCAACATACAGGACGGCTCGGTGCTCCACACACTCTATCAGAAATCGACAATCGAAATCGGCAATCACGTATCAATCGGCCACAACGTGGTAATCCACGGAGCCAAAATCCATGACTATGCCCTCATAGGCATGGGCGCCGTGGTGATGGACGATGCCGAAGTGGGCGAGGGCGCCCTCGTGGCCGCCGGCTCCGTAGTGCTCTCGCGCACCAAAATCGGCCCCAACGAGCTGTGGGGAGGCGCCCCGGCAAAATTCATCAAAATGGTAGAACCCGAAAAAGCCCGCGAAATGAACATCAAGATAGCCCACAACTACCTGATGTACTCCTCCTGGTATTCCACCCCCGACATCGACCCCACAAAACAATAGCCTACTGAAATAAATTAGCCGCCGCCACAATGGCCGCCACAAAGGCCGTTAAAAAATCACATTAGTAATAACGCTACCGTTTTTCATTCAAAACGGTAGCGTTATTATTGTTTAAATAAACGGAAATTCAGCCGAGGGGGAAATCCGGATTATTTTCCCGATTGTATTGTTCCTCGTAATCAGCAATGATGCATTCTATATCCTTTTTAAGCTCGGGGATATGTCTTATTACCAGACTCCACAGGAAATCAGCCTGTACATTGTCGTAAGCATGTATTATTCTGTTGCGTGTGTCAATTATAGCGCGGGCATTGGGTATGACTACCGAGGCATCAACCTTTCTGATTCGATTAATTGCTTCGCCCATAATCTCCACTTTGCGCTCGACTACACATCTGCGCATTATGTCATTTTCAAACAGGTCGTATCTGTTCGGAAATCCGACAAAGCAACTTTGCATATCATCTATCGCGTCCAGAACATCTTGCAGATACGTCAGGACTTCCTCATAAGCCATAAATCAGTTGTTTTGTACGATTGACATTTGCTATGAAATATTTGTTACGCAACCCTTTTTCTTCTATCAGATCGACTTTACGTTTAAACAGGCGCTCCAATGCATCACGCAATCCGAAATAATTGTCTACGTAATCAAACTTGTCATGTTCTATCGGCTCGAAATCAACAAGCAAATCCACATCGCTGTTGTCATTGAATCTATCTGTAAGGATAGAGCCGAAGACAGCGAGCGTCCTGACCCTATGCTGGCGACACAGGTCAAAAATTCGTTGCAGATTCAGTTCTATCAGTTTCATAGACAATTGTATTACAATCGCAAATATAGTAATTATTTCCAACAATTTAACGATTAACACCTGAAATTGGTTGTCCATTTCCGGATTTAGTCCACTATTATTTCTCCTGATATTGATTATTGGCTGATTTTTTTTGTATCTTTGGCACATGAAGATGACAAAGAGCATCTTATAATACCTAAGCTCATGGGGGTCGATATTCAGTTTTCTCAATCATATCATTGGCTGAATTCATGGGTTTTAGCCAATGTGATTCAACTTGCCGCTCAGGACTTTTGTGAGCGGTTTGTGGATTACCGCATGGATCCGGGACGCCGTTTATACGATCAGATGGTGATGGCGGCAAGGTGTGGAGTGGCCAATATCGCGGAAGGCTCGGCCCGGCATTCCACTTCGTTAGAGACTGAAATGCGGTTGCTTGATGTAGCGAGAGCGAGTTTCGACGAGTTGCAGGGCGACATATTTAATTTTCTTCTCCGAAAGAAAGCAGATGTATGGGCTATCGGAAACCCGGAACGCGAAGCAATCTGGCAGATGAGGCTCGATACACCTCAATACACCAACAGTTACCTGCACGACGCAGCCAGACATATACTTGTACAAAAACAGAAATTTGACCGTTGGCTTGAAAACGATAATCCCGAGATAGCCGCCAATGCATTGCTGGTGCTATGTCTCAGGGAAAACAGAATGCTTCAGTCTCAGATTCAAAGTCAACTTGAGAACTTCCGGCAAAAAGGCGGCTTCACGGAAAACATGACCGAGGAGAGACTTGAAGCCCGAAAAGCCCAAGCATCATCAACCGGGACTCCGACCTGCCCGAAATGCGGGAAGCCAATGTTCAGGAGGACGCAGAAGAAGGGTCAGATGCAAGGACGGGAATTCTGGGGTTGCAGCGATTATCCCAAATGCAACGGCATCCGACCGATAAATCCTGATTAATCAAGGTTTATCGGGATTTATCAAGTTTAATCCCGATTAGTCCCGATTAATCGAGATTACCCCCCCGATTAATCGGGATTACTCCTGTTAAATCGGGATTTGTCTCGATTTATCCCGATTTTTTGTTATCTTTGCGGATGTATGGGTCGATTACTCTCTATTGATTACGGTCGGCGTCGCTGCGGTATCGCGGTGACCGACACGTTGCGCATTGTCGCGTCGGGACTGACTACGGTCGACACCCCGAAACTCGTGGAATTTGTCAAGGGCTACGTGTCGCGCGAGCCCGTCGACGCCATCATCGTGGGCTACCCCACAACGATGCGCGGCGAGGAGTCCGACTCCATGCGCTATATCCGGCCCGGCATCGGACAGCTGCGCAAGGCGCTCCCGGATATGGAAATAATATTTTTCGACGAGCGCTTCACCTCCGCCATAGCCCACCGCGCCATGATTGACGGCGGCATGAAGAAAATGGCACGCCGCGACAAGGCCATCGTCGACGAAATTTCCGCCACAATCATACTCAACGACTACCTCGAGAGCCGGCAGTACAACCGGTGAACGGTCATCTAACGAATCTCAAAAACATAAACAACAATATGAATCTTCCGGTATATCTCTACGGCCACCCGGTGCTTCGCGAAATCGCTGACGACGTGACGCCCGACTATCCCGGCCTCAAAACACTCATCGCCGACATGTTCGAGACGATGTACACCTCCGAAGGTGTCGGTCTCGCAGCTCCCCAGATAGGCAAAAGCATACGCCTCGTCGTCATCGACGCCGACCCCGTGGCTGAAACATTTCCCGACTGCGCCGGCAAGAAAATGGTGCTCATCAACCCCGAAATCGAAGTGCTCGACGGCGACAAAGTCAACCGCGCCGAAGGGTGCCTCAGCCTCCCCGGACTCTCGGAGGACGTAAAGCGCGTCGAAAACATACGCCTCAACTGGCTCGACGAAAATTTCGAGGAGCATGAGGAAATCATCACCGGTTTCCTCGCCCGCATCGTGCAGCACGAGTGCGACCACCTCGAAGGTATGGTCTACATCGACCACATCTCCCCGATACGCAAGCAGATGATACGCCGCAAACTCACCAACATCGTGGAGGGACGCGTCAGCTGCGACTACCCCGTACGCTACGCCCCCCGCAAGCGAAAATAATTCATAATTCACAATTCATAATTCATAATTCATAATTAGTACAGATAATTCATAATGACGCACAACATCATAACGCGGAGCCCCCAATTATGTAATCGCTTTAGCGCTTGCGTAGCAAGAATTATGCATTATGAATTATGAATTATGAATTAAAAAATTTTTTCCAATGGCCGACGACAAAAAAATAATCTTCTCGATGGTAGGCGTCTCCAAGACCTACCCACCCCAGAAACAAGTACTCAAGAACATATACCTCTCATTCTTCTACGGAGCCAAGATAGGCATCATAGGTCTCAACGGCTCGGGAAAATCATCGCTGCTCAAAATCATTGCCGGTATCGACAAGGACTATCAGGGCGAAGTGGTATTTTCGCCCGGATATTCCGTAGGCTACCTCGAACAGGACCCGAAGCTCGACCCTACAAAGACAGTCATCGAGGTAGTGCGCGAAGGCGTGCAACCCATAATGGACCTTCTTGCCGAATATGACAGCGTCAACGCCTCCTTCGGCGACCCCGACGTGCTCGAAGACCCCGACAAGATGGAGGCACTCCTCGCCCGTCAGGCCGAGCTTCAGGACAAACTCGACGCGGCCGACGCATGGAACATCGACTCCAAACTCGAACGCGCCATGGACGCCCTCCAGTGTCCGCCCGACGACCAGCCCGTCAACACCCTCTCCGGTGGCGAACGCCGCCGCGTGGCCCTCATACGCCTGCTCCTGCAGCAGCCTGACGTGCTCCTGCTCGACGAGCCCACCAACCACCTCGACGCCGAGTCAATCGATTGGCTCGAACAGCACCTGCGCCAATACCCCGGCACGGTCATCGCCATCACCCACGACCGCTACTTCCTCGACCACGTGGCCGGCTGGATACTCGAGCTCGACCGCGGCGAAGGAATTCCCTGGAAAGGCAACTACTCGTCGTGGCTCGACCAGAAGACCAAACGTATGGCTCAGGAAGAGAAACAGGCTTCGAAACGCCGCAAGACCCTCGAACGCGAACTCGAATGGGTGCGCATGGCGCCCAAAGCCCGTCAGGCCAAAGGAAAAGCGCGCCTCAACTCCTACGACCGACTCCTCAACGAGGACCAGAAACAGAAGGAGGAACGCCTCGAAATCTTCATCCCCAACGGTCCGCGTCTGGGCAACAAGGTAATCGAGGTCAGCAACCTCAGCAAAGCATTCGGCAAGAAGCAGCTGTTCAACGACCTGTCGTTCTCGCTCCCGCCCAACGGCATCGTGGGCGTCATCGGCCCCAACGGCGCCGGCAAGACCACCCTCTTCCGCCTCATCATGAAGCAGGAACAGCCCGATGCCGGCACTTTCGAGGTAGGCGAGACCGTCAAGATAGCCTATGTCGACCAGACCCACCACGACCTCCTGCCCGAAAAATCGGTGTATGGAGTAATCTCGCAGGGAGTCGAGTCATTCCGCATGGGAGGCCGCGACGTCAACGCCCGCGCCTACCTGTCGAAATTCAACTTCACCGGCGCCGACCAGGAGAAGAAAATCGGCGTGCTATCGGGCGGTGAACGCAACCGTCTGCATCTGGCAATGGCACTCAAGGAGGAAGGCAACGTGCTCCTGCTCGACGAACCGACCAACGACATCGACGTCAACACGCTCCGCGCCCTTGAGGAAGGTCTCGACGACTTCGCCGGCTGCGCCGTAGTGGTAAGCCACGACCGCTGGTTCCTCGACCGCATCTGCACCCACATCCTCTCCTTCGAAGGCGACGGCAACGTCGTATGGTACGAAGGCTCCTACAGCGACTACGAGGAATACAAACGCCGCCTCAACGACGGCAAAGAGCCACCCCGCCGCCGCTATCGCAAACTCATGGAGTAACCATTGCGCCTTGTAGGGACGCGTCCCAATGATGTTTACTTAAGGGGCATACGTAGGGGCGAGGGCGTCTCGCCCTCGGTCTATTATTTTTACACACTGAAAGTTACCACGGGGGCGAGACGCCCCCGCCCCTATCACCTCTGCTAAGTAAACAGCATTGAATCGCGCCCCTACAAGTTGCTATAACAGTTTTCACTCACAAACAAAATCGAAGTCACATGAATAAAATCCTTTTTGCCGTCATGACATTGGCAATGGCTTGCGGTATCGCACGCGCACAGGACTGCGTGCCGCGGTTTATCGAGGTGTCGGGCACAGCCACGCTCAACATAGTTCCCGACCGCATTACGGTTGAAATCGGTATGGAGGAATACTTCACACCGACAGCATCAGGCGACAGTACCCTCGTCAGAATCGCACAGATTGAAAACGACGTGCGCCGAGCACTCGCCAACGCCGAAGTGCCCGATACCTGCATCACGGTGTCCGACATAGACAACTACCGCGACTATCACCGCAGCCAACGCTTCACAATGGCCAGGACTCTTACAGCCGTGTTCTCCGACTTCGACCGGCTCAACGCCGTATGCGGCGCGCTCGACAGCGAAGGCATCACCGGCTTCCGCCTCGCCGGCATGGACAACGCCGACATGGAGCAGTACAACCGCCAAGGCCTCAAAGCAGCCCTCGACGCCGCCCGGCTTAAAGCTCAGTTCATAGCACAGAACGAAGGTCTAATCCTCACAGCCCCGCTTGAAATCATCGAAACGACCCAGGAACGCTACGGCGCGCAGATGTTCTCCAACGTAGCATTCGACAGCGGCACAGGCATGGAAAACATGCGCCGAATCACCCGCAAATACTCCGTCAAAGTAAAATACGCCTTCACTCATATCCCAAAATCCGAGAAATAAATGGGGCGTGATATTTCAAAACTTCACGAAGCAGCCAAATGGAGAAGCGCGTTTTTCGATTATCGGAGTCTCGACCTCAAGACAGCATTTCCCGGACAGTCCGGTTTTTCCATCACCAACATCAAGTATGCAAAAGATGGTATGAGTTTTATAATCAAGACGATATAATTCGTCAACAAGTTGTTGACGAATTTGCAACACTATGTTGATAATATATAGTGATATTTACCCATAGGCTTGGCGGAAAGGATTATCCAGCAACCATTTCCATGCAGGCAGAATTTTTATTGTCAATCCCTCATATTCCAATTCCCTCTCCTCATCGAATGTTATTATCGTGCAATTTTTACACCCCGTTATATCGGATGCAGTTTTGAGCCCGCGCAATTCACGGGAGAACGTCTGCTCGTCGCCAAGCGTCCAGCACACCTGCACCAGCATTTCTATGTTTTCATCGCGCTGTATTATAAAATCGCATTCATAATCCTCAGCAAAATAAGTTATTTTTCGCATCGGGTCAAGGAAACGGCGAAGATGGAGAAAGACAGCATTTTCAAGCAGCTTGCCATCATCACCGCTCTGCGGGAGTATGACCGCGTTACGCATGCCATTATCTATAAAATAATATTTCGGCAGACGTGAAGTTTCCTTCACAAGTGATGCTGACCAGCGGTTCACTCTAAAAAACATAAAAGTATCACAAGCCATATCGGCCAGTTCATACAGCCTGTTTTTGTCAGCTTTCCTCCCCTGCGATTTAAGGTCATTATATATAGTATGAACCGACGTAGGTTTAGTGATATTCAGCATCATGCGTTTAAGAAAATACTTGACTGTTTCCGGACTTGAAAGTCCATAATGCTCAACCAAATCCCGAAAAAGCATAGTATTGAAATACCCCTGCACCTTGCGTAACTTCAACGACGGTTCATTCATAAGCACAATCTCGGGGAAAGCACTCGCATGTAGATATTCACGACATGCAAGGACAAGTCGGGCCCGGCCCTGCTCGTCATACGGGGATGCTTTTATCCCGGTAAATCTGAGGTACTCACTGAACGACAACGGGAAAGCCTCATACTCAACCGGCCACCCCCGCAAAGCTGTAGCTATCTGCGAGGAGAGCATTTTGGCATTGCTCCCTGAAATATATATATTCTTACAATACGATTTATAGACGCGCATTACAAACAGTTCCCACTTGTCAACCATCTGGATTTCATCGAAAAACATATATACCGACGAAAGGTCTGTATCCGGGAACATCTCGCGATAAGCCTGCAGCACTTCGTCAAGTTCAGATACGTCCATATCATCAAGGCGTTCATCATCAAAATTTATCCAAAGTATCCTGTCCTTGTCAACGCCATTGCTTACCAGCCTGTTTGCGACAATTTTCATCATAGATGATTTACCACAGCGTCTTACGCCTGACACCGTTATCATCTGGCCGGAATTGACCGGCAACTGTAAATCACGCTCATGCACAGGAAACGGCAGTTCCTTCTGCATCGTCATTATTATATTCTGGAATATACTTTTCCGTTTCATACGGACAAATATAGTGATTTATTTCCGAAAATTCCGGAAATAAAATTAATTTTCCTATATTTTTTAACTTTCTTTTGGCAATCGAAAAAAGTTTGTTAAATTTGCCGATGCAGACCGCATTTCGCAGAAGCCCGGTCACGGGCGCAGCGGGTGGGGTCTGTAGAGACATTTTTTGGAAAGCGTTTACCCTGACGCTCTTTCTTGACTCGTTGAAATCTGGAAAATTTCTTTTGGTATAGTCAAGGATGCAGCAAACGGTAGATGTCTGTGTGGATATATGTCTATTCTGCCGACAGCCGGCGCGTGAGCGCTGACAGTCGGCGTATAAGCATATTCTGCGTGAGGCTTCTGCGTGTTTGCTCGTTCAACTATACCGGGCATTCCAGAGCCTCAACGAGTGGGACGAGCAACGAGTATGGCTCTCACGCTTTTCTTTTTTAACAAAACACCAACAGCAGCCCTGAATGAGAGACACACGGGCACGATATTATTTTTATAAATCTGATTTCATCACAAGTACCATTACACACCGGTGCAGCATTGTCTGCAAAACGGGTATATCTCGTTACACAACAATATTACTATAACTTAATTAATTCATACCTATTTTATTAACTTTTTTTTATTAACCAATTTTATTTTTTATCACAATGAAAAAACAAGTTCTTTTTGCAGCTGCAGCTGCCGTATTGATGCTTTCATCTTGCTCTACTATCACTCACACTGCAAGCACCGAGGCTGTCGACACCGAAGTATTCAACCGCTCGAATGCCGACCTCAACGTATCGACCCAGAAAATCACTTTCACTTACAATCCCGATGCAGCCCACCGTCGCGCAGGCAAAAAAGCCGTGCTCCGCGCCGCTGTAGCAAAGGCTCTCGAGGCCAACGGCAACGCCGACGTGCTCATAGCTCCCCAGTATGAGGTGAAAGAGACCCGCGGCCTCTTCACTACCAAAATCAAGTACGTGACGGTAAAAGGCTATCCTGCAACTTACAAGAACGTCCACGCCACCACTTCAGCCGAAGCCCAGGTAGTCAACATTCTTGACGGAGGACAGGTGATAATCAACAAATAATACAGGCATGATGACACGCAAGATACTGGCGGCCGGCATCGCCGCGCTGGCATTAAGCTCGTGTTCGACCATCACCCACACATCGCAGACCGCCGCTGTCGACACCCAGGTGTACAACCTCACGGTAGCCGACATGAAGGTGGCAGCCAAAAAGGATTCCGTCACCGTCGACTGGAAATGGAACCCGCTGTCGACCATATCGCTCAGCGCACAGAAAGAGACGGCCACCCATACCCTGCTTGGCAAAAGCGACGCCGACGTGCTGGTTGAACCCGAATATATCGTGAAACGTCGCGGCCTGTTCCGCGGCGGGTCGGTCACCGTGACCGGCTATCCCGCCACCTACTCCAACTTCCGCGCCATGACTGCTGACGACGCCGAAAAAATCGCCACCATCAACGGCGACAACAACATCGTAGTGGTCAATCCGGTACTCTCCACCACGGCAGGCAAGGTGGTAAAGAAAAAGAAACCCGCACCCGTGCTTCCACTGCGCAAGCGCGAAGCAGTACACTATCAGTTCGTCAACGTGCTCGGCGGTGCAGTAATCGATGTCGATGGCACTATTGATGTCGGCTACCACTTCGGCGCGATGTACGGTTCCTACGGCAAAAGCTGGGGATGGTACGGCAAAGTCGTCCTTAATAGCGCCGAACTATACCAATATGAACCCGATTCCGATAGCGATTACAAACGCAAATGGTCTCCTTCCATCACCCTCGGCGCCATCAAGACCCTCGGAAGCGGCTTCAGCACCTTCTTTGGAATAGGTGCCGGCGGATATTACGCAGAGGAAGATGACGACTATGAAAATGAAGTCACCAAATTCTCCATCCCCGTGGAAATCGGCTTCATGAAACGCTTCAACAGCATCAATGTCATGTTGGGCGCCACATACGCCACCCCCGTAGCAGGTATCGGTTCAGGTAACATCAACCCCTTCGTGGGTGTAGGCTATTCATTCTGAATCGAAATATTGAATACTACTAATAATAAAAACGGTGTCGCCGGATTGCGACACCGTTTTTATTATTAACATTCGCGCCATTTCGATATTTACGTAACGACAATTACGTAACGCAAAAAGAGTATCTCAAACCTATATTAGCTGTTAAAAGCCGTAGCAAATTGTAGGGACGCAATTCATTGGCTGTTTCCCTAAGGTACGATGGCGTCTCCAATGCGGGTCAAATAGCGGAGAGCCGAAGGCTCGGTGGTATCACTATCCCCGTCCGACGCGTCAGCGGAGGGCGGGGCAAAAGAGAATACGCAGTGCGAGCCCCTGGTAGGGGCGAGTGTGTGATGTTCACCAATACAATAATTTACATAGTCGCCCCTCCCGGGACTCCTTTTATTAGAGGCTACCGCTACCCCGCCCTCCGCTAACGCGTCGGACGGGGATAGTAACACCACCGAGCCTTCGGCTCTCAGTTGTATAATTTTAACAACCGATTTTTTACATTGACCCTTCTTAACCCTATAATTGGGCATCAATCCGAAATAACAGTGCATATTCCACTTCCCATTTAATATCGCTTTCCGCGGTTAATCATCGCCTTTGGCGCTTTGCTCTGCAAAGAAACCGCGGCTACTA
>ENA-OUQW01002627-OUQW01002627.1-human-gut-metagenome-genome-assembly--contig:-NODE-2627-length-14566-cov-13.500172_pt1 | contig 14566 bp, 9 predicted proteins | sample MGYA00248464_ERZ548849 | MGnify/ENA primary metagenome ERZ548849 (study PRJEB26491, sample SAMN04978193) | human gut metagenome | host: Homo sapiens | study: EMG produced TPA metagenomics assembly of... | reverse complement strand
CCAAACAGCTTAAAAATGTAGGCTAAATTGGGAACGTTAAACTGGACACCCTACCTATTAACCATATAAATCTGACGAACTTACAATTATAGTATACAACAAATGCACGGATATGTTTATTTTTCATTTTGAAAATATACATATCCGTTAGCATAATGTCCTATGACATTACGTTCTTTATCTAAAATATAGCCATTGGAATAATATCCGTCTATATTTTTGTTTTTATCAAGAACATAACCGTTGGAATAATAACCTACAGTCTCGCTGTCCTTATTCAGTATATAGCCATTTTTGTAAGTCATCATATTTTTTACCCTGCATGAACACATCAGGCAACAAACAAGCAATAACGGTAAATATTTCATATTTTTAGAGGAATATTATATCAGACTCGTCAAAATCCCTACATAGGGCAAACATGGCCGTATATAAAAAACAAGTCCGGCCATGCTTGCCAAAATAAGTTATCAGAGTTCCGTACTGAACCAATCTACATCTACATATCCGCCGGTTTTCTTTGTGGCATAATTGAAAATGCAGAATCTGTTGCCTGTAAAAATCTTGAGAGTAAATCTCATCTTGGATTCTTCGCCGAAAGGCACGTACTCTTTTCCATCAAGGCTGTAATAGAAATTCACCTTGTTTGTGGCTAGATTGACTTTCGAGCGCAGATAGATGCGTTTGCCCTTTATCGGTTCACCAAGATAATCTACATGTGGAATTGTTGTTTTGTGGTTCTCGTATGCACTTCTGTAATAATACAGACGTTTTTTTCCACCGATCTTTTTTATGCCTATGAAAGCATAAGGATCTTGAAATACAGACAAACCGCATACATCGCCGTTTTTCATTTTTGAAATATCAAGACATACAGTGGCGTATGAATCCGGACAATCAGCCGCATCAGTTCCTTCAGAATAAAAACCATGGATGCGCTGTGTCAACGTATTGCGTGCTTGCTCAAACTTATCTGTGACCGATGCTGTGTACAATCTCAGATGTCCTGGATTCTCTGTCAATGACCAGCTGGAAGAATCAGGATTGTGATTCCACTGCCACTGCATACCCAAAACCTTGTCATTGAAATCATCGTTTGTAGGAAGATAGGCCTTCGGATAAGCACAGCCAACATCAGGCTTCTTATATTTGGCACCGCCACGACTCACATCTATACCTTCATTGCCCAAGACAGGCCATCCGTCAACCCATTTGACAGGTTCGAGGTAGGGGATACGTCCCACGCTTCCGGCATCCTTGAACAATATTGTCCACCACTCGCCGGTTTGCGTTTCGACTAGTCCGCCCTGATGTATATGTTGTTTTTCAAATATGCGTCCTTCATGTTCTTCGTAAGGTCCGAAAGGTGACTTCGAGCGGAATATGGTCTGACTGCCTTCTGTTCCTCCGTATGTCGCATAGATGTAGTAATAGTCACCGATGTGGTACATGTGGCTACCCTCGCATCCATTGCCTACAGAAATGACCTTTTCTGTCTTTATGGCCTTGAAATTATCGTCAAGCTGTGTAATGAAGATGTCGCCTATGCCGTGCGCTATATATGTTTCATCACCGTCAAAAAGCAATCCGGAATCATAATAGAAACCATCGAGCTTTTGCATGGTCCACTCCTTGGCAGGATCATCTGTCGTGAGAAGGAAATCGCCTCCGTCATTAAACTTGTCCTTGCTGAACGCCACAAAATGAAGATAAAATTTTCCATTATGATATTTGAGACTTGCAGCCCACTGTCCTTTTGAATAGTGATTGTATTCGCCAACAAGATTGAAAGGATCAGAATTGCTTATCTGCTTCAGCGGATTGCTGCAGTATGCCCAGTTCACGAGGTCCTTCGACTTCAGTATTGTAGCTCCAGGAAAATAGAACATGGTTGTGCTGACCATATAGTATGTGTCGCCTACACGGATTATGTCTGGATCTGGGAAATCTGCATTAATGAGAGGATTTGTGAAAGTGCCGTCGCCATTGTCTGCCGTACGTCTGTACTTGAAATCAGGTTGAGGGCGGTTCACTTTGGCATAATCTGCATACCAGTCAAAGCAGGCCTTGGCACAACACTCGGGGTCACCTCCAAATGCTGGAACAACTTTCTTATGTACAAGAAATGTATCAATGTCTATGTAATCAGCAACACCAGTAAGCGTCACGCTGATGTTTCCGTAATGGTCGAGCACAGCCTTGAAAGCCTTGCCCCATTTAGACGTACTGGCAGTTCCCCACGTACCGAAATTTCTTGTCTTTCCGTCTGGCCCCGTGCTTTTCACAGGACTCCAGTCCGTTTCAGAAATAAGGATAGGGTTGCTGTCAACCACAGGCACCTGCTTTCCCCATTGCTTTATAAAATCTTCTTCATTGCAATGCTTGTCGTCTGCACCATACCATCCAGGATAAGTATGTACGGCATAACCGATGTTGTATCCTTCAATAGGATGCGTAGCAAAACTTTCATAACGAGATTGGTAACCTGTTCCCGGAATCCACAGAACACCGGTATAGCCATTTGCACGAATTTTGTCAACTATTGGCTGGAAAAAGTCATGCAGAGCGGCAGGCGAATCTTTGCCTTCTGAATCAAGACATCTGATAGGTTCATTTGCCAGCTCCAAGGAAATCTGTCCGCAATACTTCTTTATGGAATCATCGGAAGATACCATATCCCATACATCAATAAGATACTTCTGGTATTCGTCGCCTACCTGTATTGTTTCGGGGCATACGCCAGGCGGACGCATGACAACATACAAACCGTGAAACATCGCCGATTTTGCCATAGGGAAATACAAGCTCTGCATATAGTGTTCCAATCTTGCACGGCTGTATCTGCTAATATTTGCCTCACCTCGGTCCTTGCCCGTCATAGGTTTCTTTGGATCATTTGTCCAACAAGGATCAAGATGCAATCTGAATATATTGCACCATGCACCTTGTGTCGAGTCTGTCACTGCATCAAATATCTTGTCGAAATAGTCCAGACAGTCATCTACAGTAGAATCATCGCATCTGTTGCCCCATCGATAATTGTTGAAATACGGATTAGGAGTATCCATAACTCCATGCAGATTCACGATATTTCCGTGTGTATCTTTAAGATATCTTCCATCCACGCGCAGTGAAGGAAGAATGCAGTCCTGTGCACTGGCGAGAAAACCGAACGCCGATAAACACAGTGTCGCGCCTGAAAATAGTATTCGTCTTAACTCCATCTGTTTTTCATATTAGCATTAGTACGATACGAAGTTAAGAAAAAAGCTTTGCCGTATTATCATAAATATATATTTTTGTTATGACTTATAACAAAATCAATTTATTTGCTCCAAAAATTCTAAGAATATGAAAAATCTAAACAAACAGACAGCTCCTAAAAGCATTGCGCCAGAAAGGATTATACAGTTTGGCGAAGGTAATTTTCTAAGATGTTTCGTAGATTGGATTATCTACAACATGAATCAGAAGACCGATTTCAATTCAAGCGTTGTTGTCGTACAGCCGATAGAGAAGGGTATGGTCGACATGCTCAACGGTCAAGACTGTCTTTACCACGTAAACCTTCAGGGACGTCTGGATGGAAAACCTGTAAATTCTATAACACGAATCGACTGCATCAGCAGAGCTCTCAATCCATATACACAGAATTCTGCATTTATGGCTCTTGCAGACCAACCGGAGATGCGCTTTGTCATAAGCAACACAACTGAGGCCGGCATCACTTTCGACCCTCAGTGCCGTCTTACCGACGCTCCTGCTTCTTCTTATCCAGGCAAGCTGACTCAGCTTCTCTACAGACGCTTCAAGACATTCAAGGGCGACAGAAGCAAAGGACTTATCATTATGCCGTGCGAGCTTATTTTCCTCAACGGACATCATTTGAAAGAATGTATTTACCAATATATAGATTTGTGGAAAGAGGATCTCGGTAAAGACTACGAAAAATTCAAGGCATGGTTCACTTCTTCATGCTACGTATGCGCTACACTCGTTGACAGAATCGTGCCTGGATTCCCTCGTAAGGACATCGACAGCATTCAGAAAAGAATATGCTATGCCGACAACATGGTCGTACAAGGCGAAGCATTCCATCTCTGGGTGATCGAGAAACCAGAAAACATGTCAATCTCTGCTCTCAAGAAAGAGTTCCCTGCAGAAAAAGCTGGTCTTAACGTACTGATAGCCCCATCCGAAAAGCCTTATCATGAAAGAAAGGTGACATTGCTCAACGGACCTCATACCGTACTCTCACCGGTGGCATACCTTTCAGGCATAAATATTGTCCGTGATGCATGCAACCATCCTGTGATAGGAAAATATATACATAAGGTGCAGTTTGAAGAACTCATGCAGACTTTGAACCTTCCAATGACTGAGCTTCAGAAATTTGCATCAGACGTGCTCGAAAGATTCAATAATCCATACGTCGACCATCAGGTAACAAGCATCATGCTCAATTCATTCCCTAAATATGAAACACGTGATCTCCCTGGCCTCAAAACTTACCTTGAACGAAACGGCAAATTGCCTCAAGGACTTGTTTTTGGACTTGCAGCAATAATTGTTTACTACCGCGGTGGAAAGCGTTTCGACGGTGCAGATATAACTCCGAACGATGCACCTGAAATTATGGAACTTCTCCAGAATTTGTGGCAGACAGGCGACACCAGAAAAGTCACAGAAGGTGTGCTGGGAGCTGAGAACATCTGGAAATCTGATCTAAACCAGATTCCTGGTCTTACAGACATGGTACAAGATTTCATTGACAGAATTCTGTCGAAAGGAATGCTGGAAGCTGTAAAGACTATACTTTAACAAGCATATATAACAACTACAAGGTGCGGAATATCAGACAAATGGTATTCCGCACCTTTTTTGTATACACTCACAAAAGGTTAAATATTGCAAATACAGTTTTATTCTTCATACCAGCTGTTTAAACCATACTTCAAAGCTAAGGTCAAAAGCATAACCAATTTAAAAGATGAAGATTATGATCAAAAAAATTTTATCAGCATTTGCAATAGCACTTTTTGCAACTATGCCAGTATCAGCACAAAACAATCCACGCGGAAACTTCAATCCTGAAAAGATGGTAGAACGTATGGCTGAAAACCTTGCCAAGTCTATGAATCTTAAAGACGATGCAGAAACAAAATTCATAGAGCTTTACAAGAATTATCAGACCGAAAAGATGAACATAACAAGAGATCTTAACGGCGACAAGAAAGTTGACGACTCAGACAAGGCTCCTAATTTCAAAAAACTCTCAGACGAAGAAGCACAGAAATATATAGACGCATACTTCGCAAACGAACAGGCTCAGCTTGAACTTGATAAAACATACTACGCAAAATTCAAGGAAATACTTACACCATCTCAGTGTGCACGTGTATTCGTTTCTAAACGTGGAATGCCTAATAACCGCACAAACATGAACAGAAATCGTCCAAACCGCAACAGCGGATTCGGAGGACCTATGGGCGGTTTCGGTGGCGGTGAAGACTTCTAAGGTCCACTATACATCTTTACACAGCTTTCGGTTGTCGCATCATCATTTGCGGCAACCGTTTTTTTTGTATCGGCATACAAAAAAGCGAAAGCCGGCATATATAAATGCACAACCTTCGCTTTATATCTCAATACTACTAAAATGTTTCTTAATCAGACTTTCTTATTTCTCGTCCAAAAGTCCCTTTATAAAGTCATCCAACTCTTCATCCAAACCTTTGAGAAGTTCATCGTCAACAATGACTGTATCATCATCTACGATGTACAAATCAGCAATCGTCTCCTTTTTGTCATCAATAAGTACAAAGGAATAAGGCTTCAGAATCTTCAAGTCCTGCAGAGACTTGTCCTCGGCATACATTGATGAAATCTTCTTTTTGAGGATTTGCGCTGTCTCATCATCGAAATCATCATCATTGTAGTCAATCCATTCTTCTACAACTCCACAGGACAACAGATTATCGTCATCGTCATAAATTCTCAATTCACCGCTATCCGATGTAGCCTGAATATGTATGTCTGTGACTGCATCGTTGTTTTCGCGGACTCTGAATTTGTCCAAGGCAGAGGCAATGATTTTGCCTACCATTTCAGATGATCTTGAGTTTAGCTTCATATTTTGAATTCTTTTTGTTCGGCAAATGTAGCAATTTAATTAAGAATCCTGCACAAATGCGACATTAAAAAACAAAGTGAAGAGGAAAAAGCAGTTGAACCTTACACAAATGCAGGTTTATTATTCACCGGCACCGGCAGATTTCTCTGAAGCTTTCGCCTCGTTCCAGAGAGCATCAAGCTCGTCAAGCGACATCTCCTGCATATTCTTTCCTTGTTTAATCGTATGCTGCTCTACGTAATTGAAGCGGCGAATGAATTTCTGATTGGTTCTTTCGAGTGCATTATCTGGATTTATGTGATACAGGCGTGCCGCGTTTATCAGACTGAACATTACATCACCGAACTCGTCAGTGGCTTTTTCCTTGTCCATATTTGCGACTTCGCTCTGAAATTCGCCGATTTCCTCCTTAACCTTGTCCCAAACCTGCTCACGCTCTTCCCAATCGAAGCCTACATTGCGCGCCTTATCCTGAATGCGATAAGCCTTGATCAACGAAGGCAAAGCATCTGGTACACCGCTGAGCACAGTCTTGTTGCCGTCTTTTTCCTTCAACTTCAGCTGTTCCCACGACTGCACCACCTGACCTGCCGTTTCAGCTTTTGCCTCGCCATACACATGCGGATGTCTGTAGATCAGTTTGTCGCACAACTTATTGCAGACGTCGGCGATGTCAAATTCATTCTTTTCACTGCCAATCTTTGCGTAGAAACATACATGAAGCAAAACGTCACCGAGCTCCTTGCATATATTGGCTTCATCATTCTTCATCAGCGCATCACATAGTTCGTATGTTTCTTCTATGGTGTTGGGGCGAAGACTCTCATTTGTCTGTTTGCGGTCCCATGGGCATTTCTCACGCAATTCATCCAGAACATCAAGAAGACGTCCGAATGCCTCCAATTTTTCTTCTCTTGTATGCATAAATCTTGCTTTTAAATACACTGCAAAATTAGCATATTAATGTCAGAAATGTCCTATAGGTAAACATTTATTATACATTAGAACAACCTCATTATTCATCAAATACAGTAACAAACTTTATCCCACTATTCTTTTATCATCAAAAATTCGCATATTTGCATAGATTTTGCTGAAGACAAATCAAAATATTATATAATCACTATTTACCTAAACCAAAATGTAATTTATTATGAGAAAGATTCTTTCATTTATTCTTTTGTGCATCATCTCCATTCATTTGGTTGAGAGCAAGAGTTTGACCGATACTCATGCAGGATCGGTCTATTATGTTGACTCAGAAAACGGTTCCGATGCAAACAGCGGACTAACAAAAAAAGCAAGCATGGAAAAGCATCGACAGAGTCAATGATGCAGAATTCAAGCCTGGCGACAAAATTCTGTTCAAATCCGGTTGCCGATGGACAGGACAGCTCCGTCCAAAAGGTTCAGGAGTTGAAGGACAACCTATATGTATAGGCAACTACGGACGCGGGCCACTTCCTTATATATCACAGGGCGAGAAATCCGGCTACGTACTGATGCTCAGAGACCAGGAATACTGGGAAATACGCAATCTTGAGATTGACGGAGGTACTAGCAAACCGAATGAAGCAGTAGGAGGCATACATGTACAAGCTGTCAAATCCTCAAAAGTACTCAAGCATATAGTAATAGAAAACTGCACCGTACGAAATAATTGGGGATCTATAAAACTTTATGAAAGTTGTGCTATATGGGTAGGCATTCCTGGATGGAACGACAGCATAGGCCTTAAAACCGGTTTCAGCGATGTGCTTATTCAGAACAATCACATATACGGTTCCGACCGAAACGGTATCCTCGTATGGACAACAGCAGGAACAGGTCCGAAAAGTCAATTCACACCGGGACTGATACAATCAAGAAACGTAGTAGTGAGAAACAACAACATTGAAGATATCGGTGGCGATGCCATAATCATACTTGGTTCAAACGGTGCACTTGTCGAAAAGAACACTGTCAGACGATGCTGTCTGAAAACAGGCGACCCCAAATATGGAAGGAACTATAACCCAAGTTCCGCAGCTATATGGCTGCACCACTGCGACAACAGCATCATGCAGTTTAATTCTGTCTACGACTGCAAAAAACAGGAATACAACAATGACGGAATGGCTTTTGATTTCGATTTCAACTGCAAGAACAATATTCTGCAATACAACTACAGCTGCAACAATGAAGGAGGTTTCCTGCTCATCATGCAGACAGCATCAGACAATGTGGCCAGATACAATATCAGCCACAACGACCGCAACCATGTTCTTTTCTGTGTAGGCGACAAAAACGAAAACAACGTCATCCACAACAACACTTTCTACATCAACGACGGCAACTCATTTATTGTCCCAAATGCAACTTTCGCAAACAACATCTTCATGACCGGACCTAACTCGGAAATGTCCGTGCAGAATCAGAAACGCGGAATCTTCAAAAACAACTGCTATTACGGCAATTGGAAAGCTCTTCCTGACGACAAATCGGCAATCACAGAAAATCCGCTTCTGAAAAATCCTGAAAACAGCAAATGCACATCAAACACCTGTCGGCATACAAACTATTGAAAAATTCACCTTGCATAGACAAAGGTATTGAAATTGAAAACCACGGATTCAGAGACATCTCCGGCAAACGCGTTCCCAAAGCCAATGGAATTGACGTAGGAGCAATGGAACGATAATACTTCGCAATAATAGGCACGGTACTCCAACGAAAGAATTGCGAGCGCCCGAAAGAAAAATTCCGAGGGCTCGTATTATATGACGCGAGCCCTCGGAATTCTTTCAACACACATCTTTCTTAATAAACAACAACCTTACAGCCGTTAACTATATAGATGCCTTTATTAAGGCCTGTGAATGTATATTCACCATCAACGTCGGCCGAATAAATCATCTGTCCAGACAAGCTGTAGATTCTGACATTGGTATTTTCAGAACATACAACGCGTATGCTGTTCTTGCCACCGTAAGCCTTGACAGGTTCTTCGTTTACGATATCACTCTCGACGCGGTCCCAACCTGTTGTTGTACCGGTTTTGTTGCCCATATACACAAGCCTGAAATCGTCAGCCTTATACCAGCGTCCCATAGGTCTGACTCCTATCTGAAGTATACCGTCAGATCCCACCTCAATACTATCGACTACAGCCTCTCTAAGGTAGTATTCACCATATTTATGTGTCTGAACGACAGATTCTCTCCCGCCGGCATAAAGAGCGACAGTGTGTTCCCCGTCCGTTCCCAGCATAGCTGTCAATCGGTAGTTTCCTTCAGGCATATTTCTCAGTGTCTGACTGATTTCTGTTCCTGTAGAATCCTCATAATTTATATTGTAGAGAGCGTATCCTCCATCTGCTCCTACAGCCTTATACGGGAAATTGGTGCAGGCCTTTACCGTTGCCTCAGATTCAGCCTCCCAACCGGAAGTATTGCGTGTTTCAAACGATGGATTGACAATCATATCCGTACAATCTATATAAACCTGAGTTTCCGGCATCAGGCTGAATCTGCTCTGCATGACAAAAGCATAGAGCGAGTCGGCATACTTTTCGACATCAGTACCTTTTCCAATATTTCTTTCTGAGAATACCGTCTTTGCAGTACTTATTGAATCACACACTTCTGCCAAAGCCTCATCTGTCAGGATATCTTCATATTCTTCCTGAATATCCGTACATTTCGAAATTGTTTCTCCAAGCACCTGATATGCAGGATCGAGCGATGCAGATGATGCAACCTTGAATCGTCTTGTGGTCTTTTCGTCAAAGAAATATCCGCCCATGGCAGGAATAATAGTACCGGTTTCGGCAGGTTCAAAATACTGGGTCTCATCCATATTTACAACAAACGCCTTATCTAGTTGGCATATTCACATGAGTTCCTATGAAAGCAGTGTCGCCGGAATTCTCTGCATCAGTGTTTACAAGAACATCATCAGCACACAATTCAAACATTCTGTCCGTCGCCATAACGAGAGCAGGAGTACCAGCCTCTATAGAATCTATGTCCTGAGTCTTGCTCAATATGCCAGTAAGTGTGGAATGCGACAAAACTTTTCTTGCAATCATTCCATTTGGAACTTCAGCATCGAACGGAAGCATTACCATCTGCCATCTTCCCGGCTGTACTTCCATCTTGAAAGATGCTGTTTCTGCTGTGAAATCAAAAGCAGGAATAAAGTCTGAGCCGGAGGCCAACTGCAGAGCGTTACAGCTAGCCATACCGTTTTCATTTACTCGAACAACATTCACACCCTTAGCCTTTGAATCATCAGAAACATAATAGAGAACATTATCCTTACTGATGCCGAATATGGAATCTATACCTTCGACTTCTGTCAAATCATATCCGACAGCATCAGCATAATCGCGCTTTTCGGCCAACGATGTGAACTTTGCAGGATCCCATTTGCCCTTAAGCTTCAATGTTCGGTTTTCATATCCGCTTGCTTCCAAGTCAGAATCTCTGATAATGAATCTGGCAACAGTATCTTCCGAAGCTACTTCAATTTCTACAGTTTCGTTTATGCCCCTTATTTCAGGTTCCAACACCACATAATGTGGAATACCTGGCTCAATAGGGCATGAAGAATTGTTCGAAATATTGAATTCCAAGGTTACAGTCTCGCCTGCTTCAATTTCAGCACTTGCAGACTTATAGCCGACATAAGAGAAAGTTTTTCCTTCGTCCTTGCTTGAATACACTTTGATTCGAGGCATTCCGTCAAACGAAACCGTACCGTTGTTGCGCAATGTCAACAGACCTGTGGCCTTATTGTTGTATACAACTGTATAATCTTCACCTCCAATCTGTTCTTTATCCAAGCTTCCATAAACAGACAAGTCAACAAACTCAAGATGCGTATCTGGTTCCTCGGCTGTGACAGAATCAACTGCTATGATATTGCAATTCTTGTCTGTCAGAAACAGATATGTTTTTCCTGGCTTTGACATCTTAACGTCCAAACTCATTTCATACGACTCTCCGTCGGCAGGAATAACTGTAGCAATGTCTTTTCCTTGAGCTCCGTATGTTCCCAAAGGTTTTACAAATGTATTTTTGGCAAAAAGATATATACCGCTGTAGTCGAGTGTTCCACGATTCTCGATTCTCAAATCGATGGTTTTGGTTCTGTATGCATAAAAACGTTTGTCTACAGAAATAGAACCACGAAGATTCTGCTTCTCAGGGCGGATATCATATACAGCTCCTTGCTGAGAACTGTAACCGTTCATACCGGTTTCGTCATCAACAGTATAATATCCGTTTCCTTGGCCACCCCAACCGAAATTGAAGTGAAACAGGTTTGTAGAAGCCTGATAGCCGTCGACTACGACGGCATGACCTCCACCTGAAGGTTGATTGCCGCGATATACCATAGGACGACCTTCCACCAGCTCATTATAAAGCAGATCTTCCCACTGCGATTGAGAAACACTGCTTTTGTTCATGTACTTGGCAGAAAGATTGTAATACTTAGAAAATGTATTCGGAAGATTGCTTGTCTGACCCGATGTTCCGCTTGTACCACAAGTCAGCCATGTTGCTGCACCCGTACAAGCCATCAATGTAGCCACAGCATCTCTTGCAACTTCAGGAGTAGAACTGTCGCATGTAGGTGTCATCAGGTCCCAAAGAATAGGTGTACCGGCAGGAAAAGATTCTGTAACAGGAATACCGTAATTGTAAGTAGGCGTTGCAGCCATAAGTGTATCAGGATTGTCCTTTGCAAAATAGTGTACTACCTGCGAGCCGGCTGTTGCAACGCATCCTGTAAGTCCTCGTTTGCCCTCTGCATTCTGCGGACATTTGTTGTTGTACGGCCATCCCTGAGTCCAGTTGGTTTTAATGAGGTAGGGGACATCCCTTTTCTCTGAACCATCAGTGCCAAATGCTTCAATTCTGCTTTTCCGAGATTTTGCACCTTTAATCTGAGCATCCTCTATCAGACTTCCATACATGTCAAGCCATGCGATAAGTTGCTCAGGCATCTGTTCTTCTATATAGTCACCTGTTTCTGTGTACCCAAGGATTTCAGGAAGACAGTCGTCTCCGCTCACAATTACAAAACCTTTTCCTGTGCCTCTGCTGAATATGTAATAAGGTGCAGTTTCCTTACACGAATAAGGCAATAATTTTGATTTCGCCTCCGCTCTGGATGCCTTTTTTACCAAGCTAGGCATCGAACCGTCTTCAGTCAATCTCGATGCAATGTTTCTTGCCCGTTCCAAGTCAATAGGATCGGACAATGCCGTTCCTGCAGTAGTTATGGCCAAAGCCAATAATAAGGATTTTTTCATATTTACAGTTTAATGTTCTGATCATGTTCAAAAAACCGGCATCTGCATCGGTACTCCAAATACAGTATTATGCATAATGCCGGTTTCAAAAAAGAATTTCTACACTGTTATTTTTATTTTACTAAAACCTTTACAGTCTGCTCACCAAGTCGGATTATATATATGCCAGCTGTAACTCTAGCCCCGTTTGGAATAAGAGTACCGTTGATGCTGTATATATTGCCGTTTGAAACGATTGTTCCATCATATATCTCATATTTGAGAGCTTCACTTTCTGAGTCTTCGACATCAATGATTCCGGAAGCAGGGTTCCAATCCGAATTGTCGCCTTCCTCAAGAAGTCTTAAAGTGAAATTGTCAGCAGAAATTGAATATCCTTCAAATGGAACACCTCCGTACTTCATTGTAAATGTAGAGTCACAAGTAAATCCGATTGTCAAAACATGATTCTTGACTTCGATTTCAAGCTTATCGTAGAACCAGCCATGACCGATACCACCATTGGCATTAAGAGTGTCGGCCTGTGCATCCGTTGCATTTGCACCACCATCCGTACGTTTATACAGTTCTGCAAATATCGAACCATATTGATTGTGAACAGTAGCAATAGAGTCCTCGCCTGTAGAACTCTTAGGACCGCCCAAATCTGTGATATTCATGGTCTCCATTGTCAACTGCTTGAGAGTCGTTGTAGAAGAATCATTGTCAGCTATGGCATACAGGTAAACTCCATGATTGCTCGTAGTTCTTACCATTGCCTTCATCTCATATTTGCCGTTAGGCAGATATTCAATTGTCTGATATCCGTTATACAGAAGATTGCCGTTGGTCGGATGCCAGCCGTCAAGATAGCATCCATTTGGATTTCCATCGACCTGCTGTCCTGAACTTGTATAGTTGGAATTTCCGGCACCAATTCTATATACGTTCCAACCTTCAGGTATTGATGTGTTTGATGAATTGTCAATTCCCGGATTGACAATCAATGATGTAAAATCACGAGTGCCAGATTTGTAAAGATCAGCCGCCTTACATTGCTTCATAGCTATCTGAAGTTCACCGACATACTTATCTAATGTATCCGTACTAGGCAATTCATCTGTTTCTGTAAGATGAGACATTTGCCTGTCAATATTGTCTTCCAAAATATTCTTGGCTGTTACATCATCGACAAACGTGTTTCTGGCCTGATAGAGAACAGGCAAATAATTATCTCGAACTCTGTACAATATATTCTGAAGACTGTCCATCTGAGTATAAACAGCATCATCGGCATTGACAGCTCCATTCATGCAATCACAGATATTGCTTATCATTTCAGCATAATCACCTGTAAACACAGTGCTTTGTGAAATGGAATCTGTCAATTCACTCCAAATGCCATTCTTTACCTCAACCTGCTTGGATGCAGACTTTTCTGCCTCAATCTGTGCATCAGACAAAGCTTCAATAGCCTGTTTCATTGCGTCGATATCTGTGGAATTCTGGTATTTGGAAATTGTATCGCCAAGCACGGCACGGTCACCCTTAAACATCATTGTGTCGCAAAGTGCCTTGCAGTCGTCAAGCTTAATTCGGAAAAGTTCCTTGATATCGTCATCAGTGAATTCTCCACAATATTTAAGTTTGAAGCCTGTTACTATATACCATCCTGCAGTTCCACCTTCTATTGAAGATTCTGTAGAGAAGCCAAGACGCAATTTGCCATTGAAAACAACAATCGGATCTGTCTTAAATGTTTCCCATGCTCCACTCATAGCCTCTGTGGCAAAATCTGATACTGTTACACCTCCAGATGTGGCAAAAGCACGTTGCTTGTAAACCTTTCCAAGTTCTGTGAATCCATCGCATTCAACCTGATATTTTCCTTCAGGCAAACTGTCTATGTCCTGATACACTTCCATTATATCGTACTGCTGCGACCAACCGGCAAAACATGTAACGTCGCGTCCGGTTTCTGCGGTGTATTTATGCTGAGCACCAATATTTGTTGCCCAACTAGGAAGCTGTCCTGTTGCATACGAAACCCATCCTTCAGAAGTAACTTCACTTTCTGGAGTATACTTGTATGATTTTCTAAGAATCTGTTTAAATTTTATTCAAAAATAATTTTATGGCAGCGATATGCAGCA